>JADMIO010604096.1_pt1 | contig 28936 bp, 28 predicted proteins | sample 8958161 | NCBI WGS metagenome assembly JADMIO01 (sample SAMN16585339, study PRJNA669376) | soil metagenome | isolation source: Crop rotation soil | place: USA: Cullars Rotation, Alabama | collected 2011 | reverse complement strand
GGGGCCGGGGCCGGCCTCGGCGACCGCCGCCAACACCCGGGCGCGCCGCGCCGCCCGCGCCGCCTCGTCATTCAACAGCGCCTCGGCCTGGGTGTAGGCCGTGTCGATCGGATCGGGCGCGTCACGATCAGGCATGGGCCGACCTCTCTCCGGCGAGCGACTGTCTCAGCTTGGCGCGCGCGTAGCGCAACCGGCTCTTGGCGGTCTCCACGGCGACGCCGGTGGCGTGGGCGATCTCTTCGAGCGACAGCCCGCCCTGCGCGAACATGACGAAGGCGCCGCGCTGTTCGAGGGGCAGGGCGTCCACCGCCGCGACGATCTCCTGCGCCCATTCGCGGGACTGCACCGCCTCGAGCGGCGTCGGACCGGGATCGAGGACCGTCATCGCCGCCTCGCCCAGGTCCGAGCCGACGACCGCCACCTTCTGGCGGCGGAAGTGGTCGAAGGTCTTGTGCCGGGCGATGGTGAACAGCCAGGCCGCGAAGCTGGCCTTGCCCGGGTCGAAGCTGGCCGCATTCTTGGACACCGCGATCCAGGTCTCCTGGTGCAAGTCCTCGGCGCAGTCCGCGTGCGCGGCGCCCAGCAGCCTGCGGATGAAATGGAAGCAGGGACGGTCATAGCGGTCGTAAAGGCGTGCGAAGGCGTGCGGATCGCCGGCGCGGTGAGCGCGCAGCAGCTCGGCGTCGTCGGTCACGTCGTCCTTCATCAAGGCCAAGGCTATCCGCTGCACGGCCGGACGCGAACCCTATCGGCCATACGGCGGGTCCGGCACATAGCCCTGGCGGTCGGGGCTGGAGGGGAAGGGACGTGGCCGCGGCGGCCCCGGCGGCGGGCGCGGGATGACCCCGAGGGCGATCAGGTTCTCGACCGAATCGTATTCGATGCGGCTGACCTGCTGCGGATAGGACGTCGCCCGCTCGAAGGCGACGGTGGTGACGCTCGACCATTCCCGCGCGCCATGGCCGGTTCCCAGCTTCTCGGTCCGCCGCTGCTGGGGAGCTGGCGCGGCCAGGTCGGCGGGTGGGGGCGCGGTCGGCGCCGAACGCAGCGAGCCGGTGACCACGGTCTCGTCCAGCTCGTCGGCGGCGCTGCTCTCCCGCGCCTCGGGGGCGACCGAAGGGACGTAGGTCCGGCGCGGCGGAACATACCGCTCGGTGAAGGCGGCGAGGCCGATCACCCCGACGTCGTTGGGGCGGCCGGTGCGGGCGGCGTAGGACCTGGGCAGCGGCGCGAAGGTGAAGGCCGCGACCTCGGTGTCGGACTTGCGCCAGCCGCTGACGTCGTAGGTCTCGTAGGGGCCGAAGACATAGCCCCGCTGTCCGAACCCGGCCGTCTCGCCGGTCAGGATGTTGACCCCGTCGACCGACATCACCGCCAGCACCCGCCCGGCCGTGTTGTTGGTGACCCTCAGGCTGTAGCGCGCGCCCGGCCGGCCGGCGACGAACAGGCGCCCGGCCTGTCGCCACACCCGCGCGGGCTGGCCGGTCTCGCGGTCGATGACCTGCAGCTCGACCAGCGCGGCCTGCGCGCGGGCTCCGACGGCTGCGGCGAGACCCATGGCCGACAGCCCGCCGGCCAGGACCGTTCGCCGCAACAGCGCTGTCCTCGCGTCTTCCGGCTTCGTCATGCGCGCCTCCTTGGGCCTTACATGACGAGCTACGCGCGGGCGGGACGGACGGGGTTAGGGGCCGCCGAAAATCCTGACCGGCGTCGAGATCGGGAAGTCTAGGCGCGGATTTCCACGAACACCCGGTCGCCGCCGCCGGTGTGGCCGAGCATGACCAGGCGGACCAGTTCGCCCGTGTCCAGGTGCAGCACCCCTTCGCCGGCCCTGAACGCCGCCAGGGCGTTGTCGGGAGTGGTCCGGATCGAGCCCTTCAGGCGCGCGATCCCGGGGCGCAGCCGCGCCGGCTCGCCCTCGATGGCGTAGTCCACCGGCCCGTTGAACCCCGGAAACTTCAGATCGCCAACGCCATTGACGATCGGGACAACCTTGGTTCGTGTCGTGCGCATGAATTCCCCTTCGGCCGCTCACCGGCCTGAACAGGGTTAAACGCACAGCTTGGCCCAAGGCTCCGCCGCGGCGCGACGAAGAGGCCGACGATCAGCCGTAGACCCAGCGGCCGCGCCGGTCGTCCCAGTAGCCGTAGCTTCTGTCGCCGTCGCGGTAGTAGCCGTTGAAGCCGTAGCCGCAGGGGTCGTCCTTGGTCGCCAGCGAGCGGCCGATGGCGCCCCCGGCGATCGCGCCGATGGCCACGCCCGCGGTGTCGTTCTTGGCGATCGCCGCCCCGGCCGCGCCGCCGAGCACCGCGCCCGCCGCCGTCGCCGCGGCCCGATTCTTCTCGTAGTCGCGCTCGCAGGCGGTCTTGTAGGCGCCGCGCGGGCCGTAGCCCTCGGCGTAGTCGCGGTCGCTGGTGGCGCAACCGCCCAGGGCGGCGAGGCTCGCCGCGCCGGTTGCAATGAGGATGAGTCGACGCATGGCGTCCTCCGTTGAATGGTCCCTTGGTCCACTCAACGTCGTCGGGATATCGACGTTCCGCCCTAGTGCAGGGCGCTTGCGCCCAAGCTTTCGAGTTCCGCGCCGCCGGCGGCGACGGCCTTGGCGAGGCCCTCGGCCCCGAAGAGGACCTGGCTGGCGTACAGGCGATAGAGCGCGGCCTTGCCGGCGGCCCAGTCGTCCGCCCCGCCCGCCGTTCTTGCGTTTCGGGCCAGCATGAAGCCGCCAATGACGTCCCCGGCCAGCTTCAGATAGGCGGTGGCGCCGGCCTGGGCGTCGAGGCCGGGATGGGCGAGCAGCCAAGCGGTGGCGCGCTCCAGCGCGTTGATCCCGGCGGTCAGCGGCGCATCGGCGTGCTGGCGCATGTCGGCGATCAGCGCGGCCATGGCCGCGCCGCCGTCGCCCATGAGCTTGCGGCCGATCAGGTCCAGGGCCTGCACTCCATTGGTGCCCTCGTAGATTGGGGCGATGCGGGCGTCGCGATAGTGCTGAGCCGCTCCGGTCTCCTCGACGAAACCCATGCCGCCGTGGACCTGCACGCCCAGCGAGGCGACCTCGACGCCGACGTCGGTCGACCAGGCCTTGGCGATGGGGGTCAGCAGCTCCCCCCGCGCCTTGGCGGCCGCGTCGCCCAGCCGGGCGCGGTCGGCGAGCACCGCCCCGGTCAGGCAAATCCCGCGCGCCGCCTCGGTCTTGGCCTTCATCAGCCCCAGCATGCGCCGGACGTCCGGGTGGTCGAAGATGGTCCCATCCGCCGCCAGCGCGGTCCGCCCCTGCTTGCGCTCCAGCGCGAAGCCAAGCGCCTGCTGATAGGCCCGCTCGGCGAAGGCCACGCCCTGGACGCCGACGTGCAGGCGGGCCGAGTTCATCATGGTGAACATCTGGGCCACGCCCTTGCCGGCCTCGCCGACCAGCTCGGCCCGCGCGCCCTCGAACAGCATCACGCAGGTGGGTGAGCCGTGGATGCCCAGCTTGTGCTCGATCGATCCGCAGCGCAGGGCGTTGGCGGCGCCGACGCCGCCGTCCTCCTCCACGTCGAACTTGGTCGCCAGGAACAGCGACACGCCCTTGATCCCCGGCGGGCCGTCGGGCAGGCGGGCCAGCACCAGGTGGCAGATGTTCTCCGCCATGTCGTGGTCGCCCCAGGTGATGAAGATCTTCTGCCCGGTCAGGCGATAGCCGCCGGCGCCGTCCGGCTCCGCGCGGGTCGCCACGCTGGCCAGGTCCGTGCCGGCCTGCGGCTCGGTCAGGTTCATGGTCCCGGTCCATTCGCCGCTGACCATCCTGGGCAGCACCAGCCGCTTCTGGCGCTCGCTGCCATGGTGGGCGAGGGCGTCGATCGCCCCCTGCGTCAGCATCGGGCACAGCGCCAGGCTGGCGTTCGCCGCCTGGGCCATCTCGAAGACGGCGAACTCCAACGCCTTGGGCAGGCCCTGGCCGCCGTACTCCGGGTCCGCCGCCAGCGCGTTCCAGCCGCCCGCCGCGAAGTCCCGATAGGCCTTGGCGAAGCCCGCGACCGCCTTGACGCCTTGGCCGTCGTGCTTGGCGCCCTCCAGGTCGCCCTTGCGGTTCAGCGGCGCGAACTCGCTGGCCATCAGCTCGCCCGCCGCCTCCAGCACTGCGACGGCGGTCTCCTCGTCCAGGTCGTTGGAGGTCTCGGCCAGCAACTGCGGCAGGCCGGCGGTGCGCAAGGCGAGGGCCAGGTCGCGGATCGGCGGGCGGTAGGTCATGGCGGTGCTCTAAGACCTATACTCGGTTCGATTCCAATTATTTCCGCTCATCCCGGCGAACGCCGGGACCCAGATCATAGGACTCTGGGGCTGATTGGAAGGGCTCCTGTTCCCTGGAGCCGTTCGTCCGAGCTAGTCCATCTGGGTCCCGGCGTTCGCCGGGATGAGCGGTATCGGGATTGGTTCAGCCCGGCTCCACCGCCGCCCTGGCCCCGGCCAGGTACTGCCGCCCGACGGGCAGCACCTCGCCGGTCTTGGTGAGGATCTCGTAGCCGCCGCTCGGCCGTCGGCGCAGGACCTCGATCCGCTCCAGATTGACGATGACGCTGCGGTGGACCCGCCGGAACGTCGCCGGCAGTTCGCGGGCGAGGGCCTCCAGGGTCGCCGAATGCAGCAGCCGGTCGCCGCGGTTGAGCACCAGCTCGCAATAGTCGTCGGCGGCCCGGATGGCGTCGATGTCGGAGAGCTGCACCAGCCGCTTGCCGTTGCGCACCTTGACCGCCAGGATCTCGTCGGCGCGGCCGGGCCGGCGCGCCGCCTCCAACTCGCGCTGTAGCGCCTCGGCGTGACGGCGCAGGTCCTGGGCCTCGCGCTCGCGCTGGACGAGGGCCGCCATCTGCACCGCCAGCAGGGTCGCGACCACAGCGCTGATCGGCAGCACCGAAGTGGCGTCCCCGGCCGGCCGGAGCAGCAGGGCGAGCGCGAAGGCGGCGATGGCCAGGGCGATCGAGACCGCGCCCTTGCGGCCGCGCATGGCGCCGTGGGCTGCCAGGCCCGCGGCGATCGCTGCGGCGACGGCCAGGGCGGCCAGCGCCTTGCCGGCCGGATCGCGCACGATCAGCAGCACCGCGACGAGCAGCCCGCCCGAGGCGAGGGTGATGGCCTTGCCGACCCGGGGCGCGAACCGCTCGGCGGCGAAGGCGGTGATCAAGAGGGCCGTCGCCACCCCGGCCCCGGCGATCACGAAGCCGAAGCCCAGGGTCTGTTTCGAAAGCCCGCTGGCGGCTCCCAGCCCGCCAACCAGTTGAGCTCCGGCTGCGATGGACAGAAGGGCGAGAAGGCCCGCCCCGCGGTCGGAGCGGTCGCGCAGCCAGCGCCGCCCGAAGAAGCCGGCCGAGCCGACCAGGGCGGCGAGCGCGATCATCGCCGGCACATAGAGGCGCATCGAGGTCCGCATGCTCTCGCGCACGGCGTCGCGGATTTCGTCGCGGCGCGCGAGCCCAGCCTGCTCGGCCGCCTGGGTGCTGACGGCGGGCGCGGGCTGGGCGAGGGCGGGCGCCGCCGGGGCGATCACCAGCAGGACCAGGCAGAGGGCGAGCACGGCTTTCATCGACGCCGATGCTAACCCAAGTCGCCCGCCGGCGAAGCGGTCGTTCGCCGAATGCGCCGGGCGGTTGGCCGATCCGCCCCTCGCCCCGAGCGCCGCGGCGGCCACCCTGACCGCAGTTTGCAGGGGAGGGCGCCATGCCACGCACGTTCTGGATCCGGCTTGCCGCCGCCGCCATCGCCGTCTTCGCCGGATCGTCGGCGCAGGCCGCCAACCTGATCATTGGGCCGATCACGTTTCGGGCCGACGACGGCCGCACGGTGGCCGCCGAACAAGGCGAGATCACCGTCCGCGAAGACCGCGCCGACCCCAGGTCACGCCCGATCAAGCTGGCCTTCGTCCGCTTCAAGTCCACCGCCCCCCGTCCCGGTGCGCCGATCGTCTACCTCGCCGGCGGTCCGGGCGGCTCGGGGATCGCGACCGCCAGGGGTCCGCGCTTCGACGTCTTCATGAAGCTCACCGAGGTCGCCGACGTCATCGCCTTCGACCAGCGCGGGACCGGCGCCTCGACCCGCATCCCGGCCTGCAAGACGCCCTGGCTGGACGTTTCGCAGACCATCACGAGGGACCGCATGGCCCAGCTCTACACCGCCGGCATCCAGCGCTGCTGGGCCGAGTGGAAGGGGCAGGGGATCGCCATCGACGCCTGGAACAGCTGGGAGAGCGCCGCCGACATCGACGAACTCCGCCGCGACCTGGGGGCCCCCAAGCTCAACCTCTGGGGCATCAGCTACGGCACGCACCTGGGCCTGGCCTACATGAAGCGCTACCCGGCCCACGTCGACCGGGCGATCCTGGCCTCGGTCGATGGCCTGCAGCAGAACGTCAAGCTGCCGCTCGCCGAGGACGCGGTCCTGGCCCGCATCGCGGCCGTCGTCGCCGCCGATCCCGACGCGGCGACGCCCGACCTCGTCGGCCTCATGCGCCGGGTCCACGCCAAGCTCGACGCAAACCCCGCCCGCTTCCCGCTGCCGCCCGGAACGCCCGAAGGGACCGCCTTCACCGCCGATTCCTTCACCATCCGCGCCTTCGCCGGGGTGATGATCAAGAACCCGGAAACGATCGGGCCGATGATCCAGGTCTACAAGGCCCTCGACGCCGGCGCCTACGCCCAGATCGGCCCGGTCATCGGCCGCCAGATGTTCGGCCAGGTCCGCGCCATCGAGGGCATGCCCGCGGCCATGGACCTGGCCTCCGGCATCTCGCCCGCGCGCCTCGCCCAGGTGCGGGAGCAGGCCAGGGCCGCCACCCTGGGCGACGCCCTCAACTTCCCCATGCCCCATGCGCTGGGCGCGATACCCGGCGTCGACCTCGGCGAAAAGTTCCGCGCCCCATTCAGGTTCGGCCGCCCGGTTCTTCTCCTCGAAGGCGATCTCGACGGCCGCACCACCCTGGAGGAACAGGCCGCCGCCACCACCGGCCTGACCAGGAAGACCACCATCGTCGTCCGCAACGCCGGCCACGACATCTTCGAGCAGGAACCCCGCCTCTGGCCCCTGATGGCCGCCTTCCTCGCCGGCAAACCCGTGCCCGACCAGGAATTCGTCAGGCCGTTGGATATCGTGCCGAGAAAATAGGAAACACCAAGAGCACCAAGCTCACCAACGGGCCGGCCTCGGCCGGCCCGGCGAACCATCCTCTGTCGGTTGCAGAGCTATCCGCGCGCAAAGCGCGCCTTGGTCTGCTTGGTGCTCTTGGTGTTGAATCTTTTCTTCGCAGGCCAGGCCTACCGCAGCTCGAGCCCGTCCAGCGTCCCTTCGGCCCGCCACTTGGCCAGCTTGTCGAAGAAGACGATCGGCCCGGCGCCATACATGTCGGTCAGGAAGCCGGCCCGGTTCCCCGGCGCGCCTTCCGAATTGTAGTAGCCCGGCGTGCACTCCATGTAGAACTTCTCGCCCAGCCTCTCCAGGCTGCGGATTTCCTGCACATAGGCGTCCTCGCCCGCCGCCGTCGGTTCCAGGGTCGGCGTCCCGCGCGCCTTGGCCTGGGTGACCATGTAGACGATGTGCCGGGCCTGTTCGTTCAGGGCCTGCGGCACGCTCACCGTCAGCGCCGACTGGGTGAAGCCCATGAAGAAGCAGTTGGGGAAGCCGTGGGTCGCCATCCCGTGCAGGGTCCTGAGGCCCTCTCGCCAATGGTCGCTCAGCCTGGCCCCGCCGCGCCCGACGATCTCGTAGCCCGCCCGCCGGGTATAGGCGGTGCCGACCTCGAAGCCGGTGGCGAAGATCAGGCAGTCGACCGGATACTCGACCCCGCCCGCGACGACGCCCGTCCCGGTCAGCCGCTCGACGCCCTTCCCATCGGTGTCGACCAGCCTCACGTTGGGCCGGTTGTAGGTCTGCAGATATTCGTCGTGGAAACACGGCCGCTTGCAGAACTGCCTGTACCAGGGCTTGAGCGCCTCGGCCGTCGCCTTGTCCTCGACGATCGCGTCCACCCGGGCCCGTACCTGGTTCATCTTGCGGTAGTCGGCGAGCGCCGTGAGTTCGGCCCGCTCTTCGCTGGTCAGCCGCCGGCCCAGCTTTTTCGCCGCCTCCCGGGCCGGCTTGCCGCTGATCATGCGGAAGATGTCGGTCCAGCCGTCGCCGACCAGGTCCTCGTCCGCGTCGCCGCCGCTGGTCAGGACGTTGAAGTTGTCCATCCGCCGCTGCTGCCAGCCTGCCTCGAGGCTGGCCGCCCAGGCCGGATCGGTCTCCGCGTTGTTCCTCACGTCCACCGAACTGGGCGTCCGTTGGAAGACGTAGAGCTGCTTCGCCCACTCGCCCAGGTGCGGAATGCACTGGATGGCCGTCGCCCCGGTGCCGATGATCCCGACCCGCTTGTCGGCCAGCCCCGTCAGGCCGCCCGATGAATCGCCGCCGGTGTAGCGATAGTCCCAACGGCTGGTGTGGAAGGTGTGGCCCTCGAACTCGTTGATCCCCGGAATGCCCGGGAGCTTCGGCCTGTTCAGCGGACCGTTGGCCATCGCCACGTAGCGGGAGAGGTAGCGGTCGCCGCGGTTGGTCTCGATGATCCAGGCCCGCGCCGCCTCGTCCCAGGTCAGCGCCGTGACCTGGGTCTGCAACAGGGCGTCGTCGTACAGCCGGAAATGCCGCGCGATGGCCCGGCTATGCTCGAGGATCTCCGGCGCGAACGAATACTTGTGCTTGGGGATGTAGTTGAGCTCTTCCAGCAGCGGCAGGTAGCAGTACGACTCCACGTCGCACATCGCCCCCGGATAGCGGTTCCAGTACCAGGTGCCGCCGAAATCGCCGGCGTTCTCGACCATCCGGATGCTCGCGAACCCGGCTTCCCGCAGCCGCGCTCCCATCAGGAGCCCGCCGAAGCCGCCGCCGATGACGGTGAACTCGACCGCCTCCGTCACCGGCTCGCGCGTGAACCCCGGCTCGACATAGGGGTCGTCGACGTAGTGCGAGAACTCGCCCGTCACCTCCACGTACTGCCCGGCCCCGTCCTCGCGCAGCCGCCTGTCCCGCTCGGCCAGGTATCTGGCGTGCAGCGCCTCGGGGTCGAAATCGATCTCGCCGATGATCTCGGCCAGGGCGGGGTCCAGGGTCATGGGGGAATTCGGCTCCATTGCGGCGCGCGCGTCAACAGTTGCCGAGCCGCGCCGCCTCAGTCCATTCTGGCCGCATCGGTCGAAAAGAGCCGCAACCCCGGGGGATTTGCTTTGCTCATCAGGCACATGTCGGCAGGCGGCCTGGCCGCCACGCTTCTTCTGGCCAGCGCGGCGATCGCCCAGCCGCCGGCTGGGCCGCAGCGGTTCGAGGCCCTGTTCCAGTCCAGGTGCGCCGCCTGCCACGACCCGGCGGTCGAGCGGGCTCCGGCCAGGGCCGCCATCGCCCAGATGACCCCGGCTCAGATCGCCGGCGCCCTGGACGGCGTCATGGCCCCGATGGCCGCGGGCCTGTCCGCCGACGAGAAGCGCGGTCTGGCCGCCCACCTGTCGCTGGCCGCCCGCGCGCGCGACCAGCAGGCTTTGGCTCCGCCGCCGGCCGCGACCATCCCGACCTCGGTGGTTCCGCACCCGCCGGTGCCGCCGGCCAGGCCGTTCGAGTGGCGCGCCTGGGGCGCCGACTATGCGGAGAGCCGCTACGCGCCGCTCGACCAGATCGACAAGGACACCGTCAAATACCTGCACGTCGCCTGGCGCCAATCGATGACCCCGGACGCGGTCCGCCAGGCTCAGCCCAACGCCGGGCCGGCCCCGACCAACAACGAGACCACCCCGTTGATGGTCGGCGGTCTGGTCTACTACTCGACCGGGATCGGCGGGGTCGCGGCCCTCGACGCCGCCACCGGCCAGGTGGTCTGGCACCTCGACCGGGCGCTCGGCGGCGGCGCTCCCGGCCCTCAGGCCCAGACCGACGGCGTTCCCTTCGGCCAGGCGACCCGGAGCCTGGCCTACTGGCCGGACGGCAAGGACGGGCGGATCATCGCGCTTGTCGGAGGGCGTTACCTCACCGCCATCAACGCCAGGACCGGCGAACGCATCGCCGACTTCGGCAATCGTGGGGAGGTCGACCTGCGCCAAGGCCTCGCCCCCGGCGAGACCAGCTACACCTGGCGCACCGGACCCACCGTCATCGTCCGCGGGGTGGTGATCATCGGCTCGGCCGTCACCGACATCAACAGCGCCCGCAACGTCGCCAAGCGCTCCACCGGCCGGGGCGACGTGCGCGGCATCGACGCGAAGACCGGCAAGCAGCTGTGGCTGTGGCGCTCCGTCCCGGGCAAGGGCGAGGCCGGCGCCGAGACCTGGCAGGACGGGTCCAACGAGGTCACCGGCGCGGCAAACGTCTGGGCGGCGATGAGCGGCGACGAGGCTCTCGGCCGGGTCTACCTGCCGACCACCACCCCGACCAACGACTGGTACGGCGGCCAGCGCAAGGGGAACAACCTCTTCGCCGAGAGCATCGTCGCGCTCGACGCCCGCACCGGCAAGCGGGTCTGGCACTTCCAGGGCGTCCACCACGGCCTGTGGGACTACGACTTCCCGTGCGCCCCGGTGCTGGTCGACGTCACCGTCAAGGGCCGGCGCGTCAAGGCGCTCGCCCAGCCCTCCAAGCAGGCCTACCTCTACGTGCTCGACCGGGTCAGCGGAAAGCCGATCTGGCCGATCGAGGAGCGCCCGGTCCCCGCCGGGGACGTTCCCGGCGAGTGGTACGCCCCCACCCAACCGATGCCGCTAAACGCCCACGGCCAGCCCTTCGCCTACGACCAGCAGGGCGTCACCGAGAACGACCTCATCGACTTCACCCCGGCCTTGCGCGCCGAGGCCGTCAAGCTCCTGAACCAGTACGCCTACGGTCCGATCTTCTTCCCGCCGGTGATCGCGGGGCAGGGGAAGGGGGCCGGCAAGATCGCCTCCATCCACATGGCCGGCTCCTACGGCGGCACCAACTGGCCGGGCGCCGGCTTCGACCCGGAAACCGGGATCCTCTATGTTCCCTCCGCCCACACCCCGGTCGCCGCGGCCATGGTCAAGCCCCTGCCGGGGTCGGAGACCGACTACGTCCGCGACCGCTACATCTTCCCCAGAGGCCCGCAAGGCCTGCCGCTGTTCAAGCCGCCCTACGGGCGCCTGGTCGCCATCGATCTGAACAAGGGCGAGGTCGAATGGACGGTCGCCAATGGCGATGGCCCTAAGGACCACCCGGCTCTGAAGGACCTCAACCTACCGCCGCTGGGCGAACCGGGCCGCGTCGGTCCCCTGGTCACCAAGTCGCTGGTCTTCATGGGCGAGGGCCTGACCCAGGACCCGATCGGCTCGGGCGGCCGCAAGTTCCGCGCCTTCGACAAGGCCACGGGAAAGGTCGTCTGGGAAACCACCCTCGACGGCGAGGTCACCGGCGTCCCGATGACCTACGCCTGGAAGGGCAGGCAGTACATCGTCGTCCCCATCGGCGGCGCCGGCCACCCGGGCGAGTTCGTCGCCCTGACGCTGGACTAGGGGACCGCGTTCAGCGCATGTCCGCGCCTTGCCACCCGCTGAGAAAGGGGCTCTCTTCGATTCGAATGAAGCGCTCACCCCACAACAGTGGAATCCCCATGCGTTCGATCGTCGTCGCCTTCACCCTGTTCGCCGCCGCCCCCCCCGCCCTGGCTCAGGGCGCCGCGCCGGTCGACATGACCCAGGTCACCACGGTGACGGGCGTGGTGAAGTCGATCGATCCCAAGGCCTCGACGGTCCTGATCAAGCACGAGGCGATCCCGAGCCTGCGCATGCCGGGCATGACCATGGACTTCAAGGCCAGCCCGGCTCTGCTCAGGACGCTCAAGGTCGGCCAGAAGATCACCTTCCAGATGCGCGTCGAGGGCGTCCCGGAGATCGTGTCCCTGACCAAGGCGAAGGCCAAGGCGGCGCGTTAGGTCGCAACCGACGAAAGGCTCGGGCAGGCTATGCCGGGTGGTCGAGCAGCCGGTTCAGGTGCGCCACGTGCATCGCCAGAAGGTCCTCGAAGCTCGCCAGCAGGCTGTCCGCCAGCTGGGTGTCAGCGCCCCGGTCGACCAGGGCGTCGATGATCCGGCGCTGAGTGGCGACGTGGCGCTCGCCCTCGGCGACGTGGCCCCTGACCATCTCGAGTTCGGCTTCGTAGTCCATCCCGCTCGCCAAGGCGAAGTCGTCCATCCCGGGCGGCCGCCTGGCCGCCACTATCGCACGACGCGCGGCCCAGGTCTGCCGCAGTTCCAACCACACGGGAGGGATGAACCGAAAACGCCCTCCCGGCAGGGAGGGCGCTCCGTACGCTTAGTAAATATCAAGGCCTCAGGCCGTGGCCGAAGCCGTCTGGCGGCGACGCAGGCGAAGGCCCGCGCCGACCATGCCCATGCCCAGGATCATCATCGCCCAGGTGGCGGGTTCAGGCACCGCCGGGGCGTCGAAGCTGACCGAGTAGAGCTTGAAGCCGTCGTTGTTGTCGCTGCCCGCGGCCGCGCCGATGAGCCAGGTGTCGGCGTAGGTGACGCCGGCGATGTTCCGCGATCCGCTGCTGTTGCCCGACAGGCCGAGCGTCGTGAACTGGCCCAGGTAGGCCGAGGCGTCGCCGCCGTTGACCGGGGCGAAGGCGCCGCCCTTGTAGTAGGCGGTGGCGTCGCCGTCGGCGCTGCCGCTCGGGTTCACGTCGTAGACGTTGAGGAAGACGCTGGTCAGGTCGACAGCGGTGTTGAACTTCAGCAAGACGAAGTCGATCCGCCCGTCGTCGTTGTTGTCGACGGTGTGCTGGTTGCCGCCGGTGCCTTCTTCGGAGCCGCCGTCGCCGTCGCCGCTGCAGAAGAACAGGCAATGGCCGTTGGCGTCGACGTGCGGGCTGCTCACGCCCAGGCCATTGCCGGCATAGGCGCCCAGGTAGGACGAGAGAAGCTGGTCGGGGCTGTAGCTGGTGTCGTAGGTCCAGCCCTGGGCCGTCAGGGTGATGCCACCGGAGGTATAGGTCCGGGTGTTGCCGACGTTCAGTCCCTCGATGGTCGTGGCGCCGGGCGTATTCAAGCCGCCGCCGTCGAGGACGATGGTCGTCGCGCTGGCGGCGCCCGCGCTTAAGGTGGCGGCAGCCGCCATCGCGCTCGCAAGCGCGAGCCTCCTGATACTGATCATTTGAGTAGCCCCTTGATTCGACTTCAAAACCAGTCGGCCGGGCCCCACTAGCCCGAGCCGGCCGAATGCACGATTTATGGTCCAGCTCACGCCGCTGCGGCTACCCCCGGCTGGGGGATGGTTAGGCGTTTGTTAATGGCCTGACCGCGGTTTTCTGGCGATTTATGGACCCAACTGACTATGCTGTCCCAAGGTTGTATTGATCGCAACACCGCTCTTTGATCGGTCGGCCCCGGCGAGGTGTGCCACTCTCCCGCCCGCAAAACTCAGACGGCCGACAGTTTTTCTGAATTCCCTAGCGGACGGGTGGGAAATAAGCGGAGCGGCATGAGTTCGGACGGGATTGTGACCGAAGGGCCCTTGCGGACCCTGCCGAGGACGGTTGCGCCCGATGGCGCGCCGCCGGCCGCGCCGCGTCTCGCCCGCCGCCCCTTTCTTCGCCGCCGCACCGCCATCCCCGGCTTTCCCCTGACCATGGGGGTGACCCTGAGCGTCCTGTCCCTGGTGGTGCTGATCCCGCTCGCCGCAGTGGCGGTTCGGGCCGGCGGCCAGAGCCCCGAGGCCTTCGCCAAGGCGGCCTTCTCGGAGCGGGCGCTGGACGCCTACCGGCTCTCGTTCGGGGCCTCGCTGATCGCGGCCTCGATCAACGGCGTCTTCGGCCTGTTGACCGCCTGGGCCTTGGTCCGCTACCGCTTCCCCCTGAAGGGGCTGATCAACGCCATCGTCGACCTGCCGTTCGCCCTGCCCACCGCCGTCGCCGGCATTGCGCTCGCCGCCCTCTACGCACCCAACGGCTGGATCGGCTCGCTGCTGATCAAGGCCGGGATCAAGGCCGCCTACAATCCCCTCGGCGTCGTCATCGCGCTGACCTTTATCGGCCTGCCGTTCGTGGTGCGCACGCTCGAGCCCGTCGTTCGCGACCTCTCGGCCGACGTCGAGGAGGCGGCCGCCAGCCTGGGAGCGGGACGCCTCACCATCATCCGCCGGGTGATCCTGCCCGCGCTCGCGCCCGCCTGGCTGACCGGCTTCGCGCTCGCCTTCGCCAGGGCCGTGGGCGAGTACGGCAGCGTCATCTTCATCGCCGGCAACATGCCCTACAAGAGTGAGATCGCTCCGCTGCTGATCATCATCCAGCTCGAGCAGTACCAATACGCCGGCGCTGCGGCGATCGCGGTGGTCATGCTGGTGGTCAGCTTCGTGATGCTGTTCATCATCAACGCCATCCAGGCCTGGTCGAGGCGTTTTGCCTGATGACCAAGAGCCGTGCGCGCAAGGCGACCGAAGAGGCCAGGTGGACCCGCTACCTGGTGATGGGCGCGGTCTTCCTGTTCCTGACCCTGGTGCTGGTCCTGCCCCTGGTCAGCGTCTTCGTCGAGGCGCTGCGCAAGGGCGTCGGCGAGGCCCTGCTCAACATCCGCGAGCCCGACGCGGTCGCGGCGATCCGCCTGACCCTGCTGACCGCGGCGATCGCGGTCCCGTTCAACGCCCTGTTCGGCCTCTGCGCCAGTTGGGCGATCGCCAAGCACAGCTTCACCGGCAAGAGCTTCCTGATCACCCTGATCGACCTGCCGTTCTCGGTCTCCCCGGTCGTCGCCGGCCTGATCTACGTCCTGATGTTCGGCGCCCAGGGCTGGTTCGGCCCCTGGCTGCAGGACCATGACGTCAAGATCATCTTCGCCGTCCCCGGCATCGTCCTGGCCACCGTCTTCGTCACCTTCCCCTTCGTCGCCCGCGAGCTGATCCCCTTGATGCAGGAGCAGGGCGTCGACGAGGAGGAGGCGGCCGTCTCGATGGGGGCGGGTGGGCTGACCACCTTCTGGCGGGTGACGACCCCGAACATCAAATGGGGTCTGCTCTACGGCGTCCTGCTCTGCAACGCCCGGGCGATGGGCGAGTTCGGCGCTGTCAGCGTCGTCTCCGGCCACATCCGCGGCCTCACCGACACCATGCCGCTGCACGTCGAGATCCTCTACAACGAGTACAACTTCGTCGGCGCCTTTGCCGTGGCGGCGCTGCTCTGCCTGCTGGCGGTGGTGACCCTGGTGCTCAAGAGCCTGCTGGAGATGGTCCAGCCCCCCCACGCGCGCGCCGGACACTGAGACTTCATGATCACGACCAAAGACATCCAGAAGCGCTACGGCCGCTACCCGGCCCTCAACGGGGTCAGCCTGGAGATCCAGGAGGGCGAACTTTTGGCCCTGCTCGGCCCCTCGGGCTCGGGCAAGACGACGCTGCTGCGGGTGATCGCGGGCCTGGAGTTCCCCGAGGAAGGGATGGTCTGCTTCGACGACCAGGACGTCACCTACACCAACGCCGCCGGCCGCGGCGTGGGCTTCGTCTTTCAGCAGTACGCCCTCTTCAAACACATGACCCTGGCCAAGAACATCGCCTTCGGTCTGGACGTGAAGAAGGGCCGGGCAAAGCCGCCCAAGGCCAAGATCGACAAGACCGTCGAGGACCTGCTCAAGCTGGTCGAGCTGGACGGCATGGGCCGCCGGTATCCCAGCCAGCTCTCCGGCGGCCAGCGGCAGCGGGTGGCCCTGGCCCGGGCGCTCGCGCTCGATCCCCGGGTGCTGCTGCTCGACGAGCCGTTCGGGGCGCTCGACGCCACCGTGCGCAAGAGCCTGCGCAAGGAGCTGCGCCGCATCCACGACGCCACCCATGTGACCACCATCTTCGTCACCCACGACCAGGAGGAGGCGCTGGAGCTGGCCGACCGGGTGGCGATCCTCAACCAGGGCCAGATCGAGCAGATCGGCACCCCCGACCAGGTCCACGACGAGCCGGCGAGCGCCTTCGTCTGCGGCTTCGTCGGCGAGGCCAACCGCTACGAGGGGACGGTCGAGGGCGGGCTGTTCCGGTCAGGGGCGGTGGAGCTGCCGGTGGCCGGCGGCGCGGTCGCGGGCAAGGCCAGCGCCTTCGTGCGGCCGCACCAGTTCGCGCTCGGCGGCGAGGGGCACGGCCTGGCCGTGCGCATCGACCGCATCGTCAAGCAGGGGCCGCTGGCGCGCGTGGAAGGCCACGCCGCCGACGGTCAGCGGGTCGAGGCGACCTTCGCCCGTCAGGAGGCCGATAGCCTCGCCGACGGCGCGGAGGTGCGCCTGACACCCAAGAAGGTGATGGTGTTCAGCGCCTAGGCGCTGATCTTCATGTTCTTGTAGGCGCTCAGGCGCTCCTTCTTGGCGCGCATGATTTCCTTCTGCGACTGCTTGCGCTCCTTGCGCTCCAGACGCTTGATCTCGAGTTCGGTCTGGGCAAGTTCGGCCTCGGCGGCGCGGCGCGCGGCGGCGGCTTCTTCCTGTTTGCGCTTGGCCTCGGCCTTGGCTTCGGCCCTGGCCAGACGGACCTTCTCGACCTCGGCCAGGCGCAGGGCCTCGCGTTTGTCGAAGTCCGGATCGACAATGGTCGGCTTGGGCTTGAACTTCTCCAGCATCGCCTTCTTGGCGTCGGCGGCGGCTTTCATTCGGTCGGCGTGCGTAAGCGGCTTAAAAGCGGGCATCTATTCTTTCGGATTGTGGCGTGGATCCGCGCAGGACCGATTCCGGCCCCCTCGCAGGAGCGCTTAGATAGCGATCTCGCGCGGCAGGGCAAGCCCCGGTAACGCAGTTTGCCAGCGACCAGTTGCAGCAGGGCCGCACTCGGTCCGATAGACTGGGCCGATGAATCGCAGAGACTGTCTGACCTTGAGCGCGGCCGCTTCGGTGCTGGGATGGCCCGCCTGGGGCCAGCCCGACCCGATCGCCGCGGCCCTGACCGATCCCTTGCGGCCCGCCGACGACCTCGCCGCCGACGCCCGCCGCAAGCCCGCCGAGACCCTGCGCTTCGCCGGCGTGCGGCCCGGCCTGCAGATCGCCGAGCCGTTTCCCGGCGGCGGCTACTTCAGCCGCCTGCTGGCCAGGGTCGCCGGTCCGCAAGGCCATCTGTGGCTGATCCCATGGGGAGAGCCGCAAAGCGGCCGCTCGCGCGCCCTGGCCGCCGATTCGCGCTATGGCAACGTCGGCTATTTCGGCGAGAACCTGATCGCCTTCCGGCCGCCGCGGCCGCTCGACCTGGTGTTCACGGTGCAGAACTACCACGACGTCGGCTCGCCCCAGCGCCCGCAGATGAACCAGGTGCTGTTCAAGGCGCTGAAGCCCGGCGGCGTCTACATCATCGTCGACCACGCCGCGGTCGCGGGGAGCGGCTACGCCGGCCTGCCGCTGCACCGGATCGACCAGGCCATCGTGCGCAAGGAGGTCGAGGCCGCCGGCTTCGAATTCGCCGGCGAGAGCCAGGCCCTGCGCAACCCGGCCGACGATCGCAAGACCAATGTCTTCTCGCCGGCGATCCGCGGCCGCACCGACCAGTTCATGCTCAAGTTCGTCAAGCCCTGAACTGGGATTCGCCCGCCGGGGGAATCCGGTCAGCGTCGGGAACCGAACAATTCGACGAGGTGTTTCAAGCCTAGCTGGGCAGGGACAAACCTCCCGTATCGAACTGTTTGGCTAGTCGCGGGGCCGTCACCCGCAGACGAGGGGCCGACTTCCGCCACACCCGGAAGCGGCCCCTTTCGTTTGCCGCGTCCGAACCGCGAGCGCCCCGGCCCCGTTGTAGACACGAACCCCAGCCATCCTGGCCTCTCCTGGTTCGGAGCGCGCCCGCCGTTGTACGCCCAGTCGCCGCTCGACGACGCCCCGCAGGACCGGCCGCCTCCGCCTCGGCGGCCACCCTGGCGTCGTGTCGCGCTCAGCCTGATCGGCGCCCTGGCGCTGGTCGCCCTGCTGGCCGTGGTGCTGGGCGCCTTGCTGACGCCGCTGCCCGACGTGCGCGGTCCGCTCGAGCGTCCGGCGGTCGTGTTGCTGACCTCGGACGGCGAGCCGTTTGCGCGGTTCGGCGACTACAAGGAGGCGCCGGTCGACGCCGCGGTCCTGCCCAAGACCGTCACCGGTGCGGTGATCGCCATCGAGGACCGCAATTTCTACCGCCACTGGGGCGTCGACCTGCGCGGCACCGGCCGCGCCATCCTGACCGATCTGAAGTCGCGCAGCCTGATCCAGGGCGGTTCGACGATCACCCAGCAGCTGGCCAAGATCAGCACCGGCAAGAACGACCGCACGCTCGTGCGCAAGGCTCAGGAAGCGGTGCTGGCTCTTGGCATCGACGCGCGGCTGAGCAAGGACGAGATCCTGTCGCGGTACCTGAGCAGCGTCTATTTCGGGGACGGGGTCTACGGGCTGCGGGCGGCCTCGCGCCACTATTTCTCCAAGGAGCCGCAGGCGTTGAGCCTGAGCGAAGCGGCGATGCTGGCCGGGGTGATCAACGCCCCGTCGCGCTTGGCGCCGACACGCCACCTGAAGGACGCCGAGGCCCGGGCGGCCCTGGTGCTCGACGCGATGGCCGACACCGGCCTGATCACGCCCGACCAGGCGCGAGCGGCGAAAGCCAAGCCCGCGCGGCCAAGGCCGGGCCGGAGAAGCCTGCAGACGGGCGGCTATTTCGCCGACTGGCTGGCCCCGCAGATCGGTCCGCTCGAGCCCGCCTATGGGGAGGTCGCCATCCATACGACGCTGGATCAGCGGCTGCAGCATCGCGCCGAGCAGATCGTGGCCGGCGAACTGGCCCGCAACGGCAAGGCGCAACGGGTCAGCCAGGGCGCGCTGGTGGCGATCCGCAGCGACGGAGCGGTGGTGGCCATGGTCGGGGGGCGCAACCATGACGCCAGCGCCTTCAACCGGGCGGTCCAGGCCAAGCGCCAGCCCGGTTCGGCCTTCAAGCTGTTCGTCTACTTGGCCGCGCTAAGGCAGGGCGCCCGGCCCGACAGCGTCGTCCTCGACGCCCCGATCCGAGTCGGCGACTGGTCGCCGTCGAACGCGGGCGGCGGCTATCGCGGTCCGATCAGCCTGGAGGAGGCATTCGCGACCTCGAGCAATCTCGCGGCGGTGCAGGTCTCCGAACGCGTCGGTCGCGACGCCGTGATCAAGGCTGCCCGCGACCTTGGCGTCAGGAGTCCCCTACAGCCGGTCCCGAGCCTGGCCCTGGGCTCCAATCCGGTGACTCTGCTGGAGCTGACCTCGGCCTATGCGTCGGTGCCCGCGGGCGCCTATCCAATCACGCCCTACGGCCTGGATCAGGCCGGCGTCGCCCCCAAAAACCGGCTGCGCGAGCAGGCCGCGCTGATGCAGCTGATGGGATCGGCGGTGAACTACGGCACCGCCAGGCGAGCGGCGCTGTGGGAGCCGGCGTTCGGCAAGACTGGCACCACCCAGGACAATCGCGACGCCTGGTTCATCGGCTTCGCCCAGGACCTGACCGTCGGCGTCTGGGTGGGCAACGACGACAACTCGCCGATGCGGGCGGTCAGCGGCGGAGGGCTGCCGGCCGATATCTGGCGCCAGTTCCTGCTCGCCGCGCAGCCCGAGCCGATCGGCTGGGCCGCCGCCCCGGAACCGCGCGAAGACGAACAGGGGGAGGAGGCCGCGCCCCGTTGGCTGCGGCGCCTGGGTCGGCTGCTCGGATTCTAAAGCTGGACGAACTGGTCGGGAGGGTCGGATATTGGACCGTCAGCCAAGCGCTGACGTGGCAGTTTGCGGCGATGGTGGCGCAAGGCAATCTCGGCTGGATCTGGGCGCAGCTCGACAATGGTTTGCCCGCGCCCGGCTGGCGGTCCGCCCGTCACGGCGAGGAACAGCTCCTGCAGCGACTGGAGGATCTGTCGACCTGGTCGCGCCGCGACCAGGGGGCCTGGGAAGAGGTCCCGCCGGTTCTGTTCCCGGCGGCGCGCCCGGAAGGGCCCTGAAACGACGACCGCCTCCGCCGCGGCGGCGGCGAAGGCGGACATCCGAGACGGGCTGTTGCTAGTAGACCGCGACGACCTCGTGGCTGTCGTTGTCGATCACCACGCGGTGGCCGTCGACGAAGGCCCAGCGGTACTTGGGATAGGAGGGCACTTCGAGCCAGGTGACGTCGCCGTCGATGGTCTTGCCGACCACGATGGGGCGACCATACCGTACCGGATCGGCGGTGGTGGTGGTCACATAGGTCCGCACCTCGGCGGGCGGAGCGACGGCATGGCCGACGGCCGCGCCGGCCACAGCGCCCACCGCCGCGCCGATCGGGCCGCCAACGGCCGCGCCTGCGACCGCGCCGGCGGCTGCCCCGCCGGCCGCGCCGCTGGGCTTCTGCTTGACCACCGTGGTCTGCGACTGGGTTTCCTGAGCGATCGCCGGAGCGGCGGCCAGCATGGCCAGGGCGGCGCCGGTGATGAGAAGATTTCTCATAGGTCTGGTTCCCTACGTTTACGATGCCTCGCCAAACGCAGGGTGCCCGGGAGCGTTCCCGGCTCCGCTTGAAGGAATCTGCGCTAGGGCATGTCCGGCCAGACCGGCAGCCAAAGGGCGTCGCCCCGCTGGCGGCTCCATGTCGCCTGGTCTTCGCGGCGCTTGAGAATCTGCAGTTCGCCCTCGGCTCGGGCCGTCCAGCCAGGGACCGCCACCTCTTCTTCGATCATGCGCCAGATCGCGCTGAGGTGTTCGGTTGTGACCATTTGGACCTGCGGCACTATTCTTGGGCCAATCCTCTCACCAACGTCCAAATGTCAAACCCTGGTAACCAGTTCCCCGATCAGCGGCCCTCGAACACGGGCTCGCGCTTCTCGACGAACGCGCGGGCGGCTTCCTTGTGATCGTGGGTCTGGCCGCAATGGACGTGATGGGTGGCTTCCAGGTCCATGCACTCGTCCCATGCCCCCGCCATGGCCCGGTTGAGGTTCTCCTTCATGTAGCGGTAGGCGACCGTCGGCCCCTTCGCCAGGCGTTTCGCGATCTCGGCGGTCTTGGCGGCGAGCTGGTCGGGCTCGACCACCCAGTTGGCCAGGCCCAGGCGCAGGGCCTCCTCTGCGTTGACCCGGTCGGAGAGGTAATAGAGCTCGCGCGCCTTTCCTGCCCCGACCAACTGGGTCAGGAAGTAGGTGCCGCCGTAGTCGCCCGCGAAGCCGACCTTGGCGAAGGCGGTGGTCAGGATGGCTGTGGAGGCCATGATCCTGAGGTCACAGGCGAGCGCCAGGGCCAGCCCCGCACCGGCGGCTGCGCCCGGGAGGGCGGCCAGCGTTGGTTTCGGCATCTTGAACAGCCTGCCCGCCGTGGCGCGCTGGTTGACGCGCTGCCGGGCGATCGCCTCGTCGATGGTCGCCGTGCGGCCGCCGGCGTTGGTGGCGTTCATGCTCTTGACGTCGCCCCCGGCGCAGAACCCCTGGCCCGAGCCGGTCAGCACCACGCACTTGACCTCGTCGGCGAGTTCGGCCCAGGCAAGCTGCTCGCCAAGCGCCTGGTTCATCGCCCCGCTCATGGCGTTGCGGGCCTGCGGCCGGTTTAGGGTCAGGGTCAGGACCCCTGCGTCCAGGTTGGCGAGCAGGTCTTCGGTGCCAGTGTCGATGGCGGCCATGCCGCGCCTCCCTTGTCTTTTCCTTGTGGTCTGGCTTGATTGATACGCCGAACACCCCTGAGAGGAAGCCCCGATGCGTCTGCGCCAGATCGCCCTGGTGGGCGCCGACCTCGCCGCCGCCAAGGCTGACATCGAAGCGGTGCTGGGCCTGGGGGCCTCCTACCTCGACCCGGGGGTCGCCAAATACGGCCTGATCAACGCGGTCTGGCCGATCGGCGACACCTTCCTCGAAGTGGTCTCGCCCAAGGAGCCCGGGACGACCGCGGGACGACTGCTCGAAAAGCGCGGCGGCGACGGCGGCTACATGGCCATCTTCCAGGTCGACGACATCGAGGTCGCCCGGGCGCGGCTGGCGGCCAAGAGCGTGCGCACGATCGCCCAGTACGATCGCGACGTGGTGCGCATGAGCCACCTGCATCCCAAGGACATCGGCGGGGCGATCGTCTCGGTCGATCAGATGACGCCGCCGGCGCACTGGGAGTGGGGTGGGCCGGACTGGAAGGCCAATGTCCGCACCGACGTGGCCGTCGGCATCGTCGGCGCCGAATTGCAGTCCGACGATCCCGACGCGCTTCGCGCGCGCTGGGCCGATGTGCTTGGCGCGACAGTGGAGGACGGCAGGCTGCGGATGGACGACGGCGGGGAAATCCGCTTCGTGGAGGTGCGCGACGGGCGCGGCGAGGGGCTGGGCGCCTTCGACGTCGCCGTGCGCGACCCGGCCGAGGTTCGGCGTCGCGCTCAGGCGCGCGGGCTCATCGACGGCGAAGGCCATCTCGTTCTTTGCGGGACGCGGGTGCGGCTGGTGAATGCCTAGACCCAGCGAATCCGGGAGCGGGGGTCCGCGCCTATGGGCTTGCGCTCATAGCGTGTGCGGGCGATTTGTAGACCGTAGCGTCTCCCCGCATACAACCTTCGCGCTGGCCTAACACATTGTGACTAAACACCTTGGACCGTCTGTCCAAAATTTATGCGATTGTGGCGGATTCTCCCGTGGGTAGAGGAATCTTGTCACGTTCCCGAAACATGCCGGCTAAACCGGTCCCATATGGACTGCGACAGTCCGTCGCAAGGCGGACGCCTGGGAGTCCTCATGAAGACCACGCTGAAGAACCGGCTTCGCGCCTATGGCCGATCGCGCTCGATCGGGCGGATCAGCAGGGAAGCGGCCGCGATGACCGCCGATCAGCGCGAGGCTCTGCTGCGCAAGGTCAAGGACAAGACTGTCGTCTTCGCCGTCGCGAGCGGCCGTTCGGGCACCCAGTCGCTGGCAAAGATCTTCGAGATCGTGCCGGGCGTTCACGCCACCCATGAGGGCTTGCCGGCCTTCCAGGACGTCATGCGTCCCGCGCTCGCAGACCCCGGGCTGGCGGTCGATTTCCTGGTGACCCGAAAACTGCCGGCCATCGCTGCGGTGAGCGAGGATGTCTATCTCGAGACCAGCCATGTCTTCGGCAAGGGGTTCCTGGCCCCCTTGCTCGGCCTTGGGGTGCGGCCCAGGCTGATGTTCCTCAAGCGCGATCCGCGCAAGATCGCCACGTCGCTGGAGCGGATCGGCGCGACGCCGCTGCGCACGCCTGGGGGCCTCGAACATTTCATTTCGCCGGCCGATCCCTCATTTCTGCCGGTGAGCCCGTGGGCCGACTTCTCCGACTACCAGCTCTGCTACTGGTATGCGCTGGAGACGATGCGCCGGCAGCGCATCCTCTACGAGACCGCGGTCCGTGCGGGCTGCGTCTGCCGCCATGTCCGGATCGACGACCTCAAGACCCCGGCCGACGTCTGGGCCTTGATGTCGGCCCTCGGCCTTCCGACCCGTCGGGAGCCTGAAACCGAGGCGGCGCTGCGCGCGCGCGTCGGTCGCGCCTTCAACCGGAAGGAAAAGAGTCCTACGCTCCCGCAATCGGCCGCCGAGCTGGAGGCGCAGGAACAGGCGGTGGTCGGCAGGGTCCAGGCCTGCCTGCCGGAACTCAACGTCCGGCAGATGATCGCCGCCTACATGAACGAGACGGTGCTGGAAACGCTGGAACCGGAGCAGCTCAGCCCCGCCTTCCGGCCCGGCGAAGCCACCCCTGAGCGGCGCCGTTTTTCCGCCTAGGCTGGTTGAATTTTGGGAACGGCCTCGCGCGACAGGTGTTTCCCTGGACGCCGGGCGATCGCTCCCCCCCTCGATCCCCGCGCTCTAAGGTGATCTCGGGCCGGTCCGCTCCCCCCTCGGACCGGCCCGTACACATGAGGGAGCGTCAATGCGCAAGTCAGGTGCGTCAGTCGCGTTTGTGTCAGCCCTCGCCGCAGCCCTGCTCGGTTCTTGCGCGGGCGGGCCGCTGCTGCCGACCGAGGCCGGATTCGGACCGCAACCGCAACTGCCGGCGCCCAAGAAACAGCTGATCCCGACGGTGAACATCGCGCCGGCCCGCGGATGGCCGCAGGGCGCGGCCCCCACGCCTGCGGCCGGTCTTGCGGTGACCAGCTTCGCGCGCGGACTGACCCATCCGCGCTGGCTCTATGTGCTGCCGAACGGCGACGTGCTGGTCGCCGAGACCAATGGCCCCGGCGAGCCCACCAAGGGCATCCGCGATCTGGTCATGAAGCAGATCATGAAGCAGGCGGGCGCCGGCGTCCCCAGTCCCGAGCGGATCACCCTGCTGCGCGACGCCGACGGCGACGGGGTGGCCGAGACCCGCACTGTCTTTCTGCAGGGGCTACATTCGCCGTTCGGCATGACCCTGGTCGGCGAGCGGCTGTACGTCGCCAACACCGACGCCGTGGTCAGCTTCCCCTACCAGGCGGGACAAACCCAGATCTCCGCCCCGGCGACCAAGCTGGTCGACCTGCCAGGCGGCCCGATCGACCATCACTGGATCAAGAACATCCTCGCCAGCCCCGACGGCTCGAAGCTCTATGTCACCGTCGGCTCGAACAGCAATGTCGGGGAGAACGGCATGGCCGCCGAAGCCGGGCGCGCCTCGATCTGGGAAATCGACCGGGTGAGCGGGCGCCACCGCGAGTTCGCCACCGGGCTGCGCAATCCCAACGGCATGGACTGGCAGCCGGGCGCCGGCGCCCTGTGGACCGTGGTCAACGAACGGGACGAGATCGGCAACGACCTGGTCCCCGACTATCTGACGTCGGTGCGCGACGGCGGGTTCTATGGTTGGCCCTACAGCTACTACGGCCAGCACGTGGACAACCGGATCAGCCCGCAAAGGCCCGACCTTGTCGCCCGCGCCACCGTTCCAGACTACGCGATCGGGTCTCATACCGGTTCGCTCGGCATGACCTTCAGCCGAGGCGGACGCTTCCCGGCCGCCTACGCCGACGGCGCCTTCATCGGCCAGCACGGCTCATGGAACCGGGCGCAGCTGAACGGCTACAAGGTGATCTTCGTCCCGTTCGCCGGCGGCCGCCCGAGCGGCCCGCCCCTGGACGTGCTGACCGGCTTCATCGACGCCAAGGGCAAGGCCCTGGGCCGACCGGTGGGCGTCGTCATTGACAGCCGCGGCGGCCTGCTGGTCGCCGACGACGTCGGCGACAGCGTCTGGCGCGTGACCGGGGCCTGATCCTACAGTTCGATGACGACCGGCCGGCCGCCGCGGGTGATGACCCGGCGCATGAGCGCCATCTGGGGTCCGGCGCCGGCCACCGGCCGCGCCGGGGTCAGCACGAACCACGAGCCGTCCGGCAAGCCCGAAAAGCTGAAACGGCCCTGGGCGTCGCAGGTGGTCGTCTTGACGAAGGCGTTGAAGGCGTCGGGGGCGGGTGTGGTGCGCGCCTGCACCTCGCCGACCGGGATCTGGGCGCCCACGGCCGAGCCATAGAGGGTGATCATCCGCCGGGCGCTGAACGGCGCTTCCGGGATCAGGGCCACGTTGGTGCAGGTGTAGAGACTGGCGCCCTGCCGGTAGGCGATGTGGCCGTCGATCCGGTTGGTCCCGGGAATGGCCGACCAGGCGAAGTCGCCGGACCGGAAGACGAAGGCCGAGGGGCCCTGTTGCGGCGGCGGAGGGGGCGGCGGCGGCGGCATGCTCTCGCACGCAGCCAAGCCAAGAACAAGGAGCAGGGGAAGCAGGGGCAGGCGCATGAGCCATCATAGACTCAATGTTCCGTGGGTACAGGCGCAGATCTGGCCCGGGCGGTCTAATCTTCGCGTTTCAAACCGAATGCCAACGCGGTGAAAGTATTGATCCAGATGGAGAAAGCCAACGGCCAGGGCATGCTGATCACCTCGATCAGCTTACGTCCGAAACCCTCCTTGGGTTCCTAAGGCCAAGCGTCATCCCCGGTCTGTGGGGTGATAGACTTGGTCGAACACGCCGCCGTCGGCGAAGTGGCGCGCCTGGGCGGACTTCCAGCCGCCGAAGTCGGCGATGGTCATCATGCTCAGCGACGGAAACTTCTGCGCGTGGCGGGCAAGGACCTCGGCGTTGCGGGGGCGCAGGTGATGTTTGGCGGCGATCTCCTGGCTGTCGGCCTCGTACAGGTGCTGAAGATAGGCCTCGGCCGTCTCGCGGATGCCGCGGCGGTCGACGACCGCGTCGACGACGGCGACCGGGGGTTCGGCCAGGATCGAGGTCGGTGGTGTGACGATCTCGAAGTCGCCGCGGCCCAGCTCGTCCATCGCCAGCAAGGCCTCGTTCTCCCAGGCGATCAGGACGTCGCCGATGCCGCGTTGAACGAAGGTCGTCGTCGAGCCCCTGGCGCCGGTGTCGAGCACCGGCACGTGCCGGAAGAGTTCGCGGACATAGGCCAGGGCGGCGGCCTCGGAGCCGCCCGGCGCCTTCAGCGCCTGGCCCCAGGCGGCGAGATAGTTCCAGCGCGCGCCGCCCGAGGTCTTGGGGTTGGGGGTGATGACCTTGACGCCGGTGCGGATCAGGTCGGGCCAGTCCCTGATCTTCATCGGGTTGGCCTTGCGGACCAGGAACACGATGGTCGAAGTGTAGGGGCAGCTGTTGTCCGGCAGGCGCCCCTGCCAGTCCGGCTTGATCAGGCCGCGCTGGGCGATGCTGTCGATGTCGGCCGCCAGCGCGAGGGTGACGACCGAGGCTTCCAGCCCGTCGATGACGGCGCGGGCCTGCTTGCCCGACCCGCCATGGCTTTGGTCGACGATGACCCCGGGTTTGCCCTGGTCGCGTCGCCAGGCGTCGAAGGCGGCGTTGTAGTCGCGGTAGAACTCCCGGGTCGGGTCGTAGCTGACGTTGAGCAGCTTGGCGGTCGCTCCCCCGGGCTTCTTGGGTGAGCAGGCGGCCAGGGCGAGCGCGCCGGAAAGGACGGCGCGGCGGGCGAGTAGCGGCATGGCGTCCGGTCTCCGGCAGGGCGTTCATGCGCCTGATGGCACACTTCGGCGCGCCGAGCACGGGTTCAGGTCGGGCGCAGCTCCAGGACGCAGCGCAGGCCGGGGTGATTGTCCTCCAACAACAGGCGGCCGTCGTGCAGCTTGGCGCAGGCCGCGGCGATGGCCAGACCGAGGCCCGAGCCTGGCGTCGAGCGGGCGTCGTCGAGCCGTACGAACCGCTCCTGCACGCGCCCGCGCTGGGATTCGGGGACGCCAGGGCCGTCGTCGGCGACCACCATCCGCACCGCCCCGTCGGGCCCCTCGGCGACGTCGAGGGTGACCCGTGCGCCGCGGCCGGCGTAACGGGCGGCGTTGTGCAGCAGGTTGCCGAGCGCCTGGCGCAACAGCACCTCGTGGCCGCTGACCGTCAGCGGGGCGGCGGGCAGGGACGGCACGACCAGGTGCTGACCTTGGTCCTCGAAGGTGGGGGCGAACAGCTCGGCCATGTCGGCGATCATGGCGCGCAGGTCGACCGGCCCCATGGTCTCACGCGAAAGGCCGGCCTCGGCGCGGACGATGTCGAGGAGGGCGGAGAAGGTGGCCAGGACCTGCTCGGCCTCCTGATGGGCCTGTTCGACGGCGTCGGCCCGCTCCTCGGGCGAGGCGTCCGGCTCCAGGGCGCGGGCCAGGGCCCCCTTGAGGCGGGTCAGCGGCGAACGCAGGTCGTGGGCGAGGCTGTCGGTGACGGTGCGCAGGCCGGTGAGCAGCTCCTCGATGCGCGCCAGCATGGCGTTCACCGCCGCGCCCAGATGGTCGAACACGTCGCCTTGTTCGCCGACCGGCGCGCGGGCGGAAAGGTCGCCCTCGGCGATCCGCTCGGCGGCGCCGGCGACGCCCTGCGCCCGGCTGAGCAGGGTGTTCCAGATCAGCAGGCTCGCCGCGGTGACGCCGGCCAGGCCGGTGAGCAGGGCGGCGGCCACGGCGGTCAGCATGGCCCGGCGGAAGGCGACGCGGTCGCTGAGGTCCTCGAAGATCGCCAGGATGCCACCCACCGCCATCGGCTGGACCAGCACCTCGTAGGGTCGCGTCTCGCCGTTCTGTTCGACCTCGACGATGTTGAAGCCGACCCCGGGAAGGGCGTCGCCAGGGTAGAGGTTTGAGCCGCCGAGGAGATGTCCCTGAGGGTCGAAGACGGCGTAGCGGAAGGCCCCCTCGGCGACCCGCGCGTGGCGGTCGAGGGCCTGGGCCAGCGGCTGCAACCCCTCCTGCGAGGCGAAGGCGACGAAGTAGTCGCGGGCGGTCTCCGCCACGAGCCGCTGGCGGGCGGCGATGATCTCCTCGCCCGCCCGGTCGACGAGGATCAGGCCCATGGCCAGGGCGGCGAGGCTGACGATGGCCAGGATTGCGGTCAGGGAGGCGCGGTTCAGCGCCGGCCTAAAGCCGCGCCAGGTCATGGCTGTTCGGAGAGCCGGTAGCCGGAGCCGCGGACGGTGTGCAGCAGGGGCTTGTCGAAACCGTCGTCGATCTTGCGGCGCAGGCGGCTGATGTGGGTGTCGATCAGGCTGGTGTGGGGGTCGAAGCGGTAGTCCCAGACCTGTTCGAGCAGCATGGTGCGGGTGACCACCCGGTCCCTGTTGCGGAGCAGGTATTCGAGCAGCTTGAACTCGCGGGGCAACAGCTCCAGCCGCCTGTCGCCGCGCTGGACGCGGCGGGTGAGCAGGTCCATGGCCAGGTCGCCGCAGACCAGGCGCGTCTCGACGGCGCGGCCCGAGCCGCGGCGGGTCAGGCTCTCGAGCCGAGCCGACAGCTCGGCGTAGCCGAATGGCTTGGAGAGGTAATCGTCACCGCCGGCGCGCAGGCCGCGCACCCGCTCGTCCATGTGGCCAAGGGCGCTGAGGATCAGGATCGGGGTGTGGATGTCGGCGGCCCGCAGGGCCTTGACCACAGACAGGCCGTCCATGCCGGGAACCATGCGGTCCATGACGATGGCGTCGAACTGGGCGGCGGTGGCCAGGTAGAGGCCGTCACGGCCGTCGGCGACGTGCTCTTTCCAGCACAGTGGGATCCGAAGCTTGGAATTCACGTGACTTGAAGTCGCGGC
>JADMIO011294213.1_pt1 | contig 28940 bp, 22 predicted proteins | sample 8958161 | NCBI WGS metagenome assembly JADMIO01 (sample SAMN16585339, study PRJNA669376) | soil metagenome | isolation source: Crop rotation soil | place: USA: Cullars Rotation, Alabama | collected 2011 | reverse complement strand
GAGCGGGAGCGGGAGCGGGAGCGGGAGCGGGAGCGGGAGCGGGAGCGGGAGCGGATAGGCCCCTCTCCTACACTCGGCATCGGCCCAAACATCTGTCGGGGTGTCCTCACGCCTGCGTTACAATCCTCAGTTACCTACCAATGACCCAGCCTGCCGAGAACCGAGTCAACCTCCACCAGTTGCTCAAAGCGATGGTGGAGAAGGGCGCGAGCGATATGCACATCACGGCCGGAGCACCGCCGCTGCTGCGCATCGACGGCGAGGTCATTCCGCTGAAGCTGCCGCCGCTCACGCCGGTCGACACGAAGCACCTGAGCTACTCGATCATGACCGAGGAGCAGAAGATCGCGTTCGAAAAGGACAGCGAGCTCGACCTCTCCTTCGGCGTGAAGAACCTGTCGCGTTTCCGCGGCAACATCTACTTGCAGCGTGGCGCCGTCGCCGCCGCGATTCGAACGATTCCGTTCAAGATCCTCTCGTACGAGGAGCTCGGGCTCCCGCAGGTCATCGCGGACATCGCGAACAAACCGAACGGCCTCGTGCTCGTCACGGGACCCACGGGCTCGGGCAAGAGCACGACGCTCGCGTCGATCATCGACAAGATCAACAGCGAGCAGCGCGTGCACATCCTCACCATCGAGGATCCGATCGAGTACCTCCATCCGCACAAGATGGCCGTCGTGAACCAGCGCGAGATCGGCGCCGACACGGCGTCGTTCAAGGGCGCGCTGCGCTACGTCCTTCGTCAGGATCCCGACGTCGTGCTCGTCGGAGAAATGCGCGACCTCGACACGATCGAGGCCGCGCTCACGATCGCAGAGACCGGTCACTTGGTCTTCGCCACGCTCCACACGAATAGCGCGGTGTCGACCATCAACCGTATCGTCGACGTGTTTCCGCCCCACCAGCAGGACCAGATCCGCAACAAGCTCTCGTTCGTGTTGCAAGGCGTGATCACGCAGCAGCTGATGCCGCGAGCGGGGCAGCCGGGGCGCTGTCTCGCGATGGAGATCCTCGTGCCGAACGCCGCGATCCGGAACCTCGTTCGCGAGAACAAGATCCACCAGATCTACGGCTCGATGCAGGTCGGTCAGGACAAGCACGGCATGATGACCCTCAATCAGTCGCTCATGAACCTGTACCTCCGCCGCTTCATCTCGCTCGAGCAGGCACTCATGCAGTCGAACGAAGCCGACGAGCTCAAGGGCATGATCGAGCAGCGAGCAAAGCAGACCGGCCTCGGCGAGCAGCGCGGGCATCAACAAGCGCGCTGAGACGGGCTCGTCCCGATCCGGCGACTCGAAGACGATCCGCCGCGCCCGAGCGGCCCGACCTCCGTTCACCACGGATTCGGGCCGTAGCACGCATGGCATCGGCCTTGCTCGAACCTGGTAACCCAGTTCTCCAAGCTGGGCGCCGAGGTGATCATGTCTGCCGTCGTCGTTCGCCCGCGCCAGGGACTCTTTCCTGTCGTCACTCGTCACGCGCCCGGCCGCGAGCTCTGCTCGGTCGGCGATCTGTCGGTGCTCGTGATGCGCGTTCACGAGGGCCGCTCGCGCGTCTACGGGCGGGATGATCTCGACGTGCTCGGCGTCGACGTCGCGCGGGTCTACCTTCGTTCGCGCGAGAATCTCGAGCTGCTCGTCGACGCGCATCTCGTGCGGCTCGAGCTCACGCGTGGACCGCGTGGTGTTCCGATGGTGCGCATCAAGCACCCCGCGCTCGGCGCGTCGTGCCTTCTCCTACCGGGTCTGCGGGACCGCATGCTCAAGCTGCTCGGCGGCGAGAGTCTCTGCGCTGTCGTCGTCCGCCGCGATCTGATGGTCGTCTTCTCCGCCGACGATCCTCTCGCGAGAGTCGACGTCGGCGCGAAGCTGGCGGAGTGGGCCGCGCCCCATCGTCCGCTGACGAGAACGCAGTACGGCATCGAAGAATCCGGACCGCGAGTGCTCGCTCACGCCGACACCGAGATCCCGGTCGACGTCGACGAAGACGAAGACCCCACCATTTACCTCGCCCCGCGAGAGCGGCCGAGCGGTGCTCGACTCATCGGAGATGCCATCTCCGACATCCTCGTCCCGCATCGCCAACCCGCATGAGCGCGCATCAACCCGACGGAGCAGACGCGATGGCAAAGAAACCACTACCGCTCGCCGAGCCTGTCTCCGAAACAGGTGAGACGGTGATCGTAGCTCTCGAGACCAAGCCGACGGTCGAGGTGAGCATGCAGCCCGTCCCGGAGGTCGATGACTCCGCGCACCTCGCAGCGCGTGGATTCGTTTTTTCGGTTCCGATCGACGGACCTCCGCCGCCGTTGTCGTCGCCGCCGCCGTCATCGCCGTCATCGCCGCCATCGCCGTCGCGCACGACGGCCATCGTCGCAGCGGCGGCTCTACTGCTGTCGCTCCTGTCGCTCCTCTCCCTCGCGGGATTTGCGGCGTCGACGACGTCGCGCCAGACGAACATGTTGGTGGCAACGCCTGCGCCCCCCAGCGCGGTGGTGGCCTCGTCGTGTCCGCTCCCCGAGACGTCCGCTGCCGCGTCCGCGTCGGCTCCGCCCCTTGCGCTGCTCCCTCCCTCGGCGGCCATCACCACGCAGGCGCCTGCGAAGACGCGTCCGCTCGCTACCGCGGGTTCGGCACGACCGGGGGCAGCACGAGCGTCAGCGACTCGCCGCTGATCACGACGCGCTCTCGACCGAGCGACGTCATCCCGAGGAGGCCCACCACATCGCTGCCCAGCTCGGCGATCAAGCCCTCGAGCGTCGGAAATGCATCCGTACGATCGACCGGCACGTGACGCGTCACGTCGCCCGCGAACGTGACCTCTCCCTCGCCGTGGAAGAGCACGATCGGTGACGCGGTACCGTCCACCGTCTCTTCGCGCACTTCGTTCGTGCGAGGCGTCTTGTCGAACACGATCACGTTCGAGGCGCCCGTATCGACGACCAACTTCACGTCGCGACCGCCCACCCGGATTCCCGATGCGACGAGCCAGCCGTTGCGAAGCTCGATCGGAAGCACCACTGCGCCCGCTTCAGGCGGATGCACCGTCGACGGCGCCGCGCCTGGCTCGTACCAAGCAAGGTTGCCCTTCACGAGATCGAGATCGAGCGCCCAGCCATGGGCGACGAGATCCGATCCGAGCACGCCGTTCTGCGGCTGCCCGTCCGGCGTCGTGCCCGGTCGCAGACGCGCGATGATCGGTAGCTTCATCGTCGTGCAGTAGATGACCGTGCTCGCGGACGTCGAGTCTTCGGAGCCGTTGTGCGTCGCGAACGACTTCAGGCTCCCGGTATCGACGAGGAAGTTACCGAGCAGCCCACGCGCCGTGAGCTGCGCATGGAGTCGATCGACGCGACCGGCAGCATCGTGGTGCACGAGCAGCGGCGTCGGCTCTTCGCAGGCCGGCGCGCGCGCGGCGTGCTTTCCCCACATCGGCGGTGTCGCCGGCACACGACTCTCGGCCGCCGGCTCACGGACCTCCTCCGGGGCACTCTCGACCGCGCCGCATGCCGCCGCGAAGAGCACCAAAGACGCCGCACCAAGTCCCCGACCGAGCATCACCGCCTGATGGCCGAGCAACGTCCGCGCCATCGCTTTGGATCCCTTTTTTACGAGGGATTCGCCGCTGTCCGTCCCGCGGTCGTCAGGCGCCTAACGCTTGCGCGCGATCTTCCCGACGCCGACCTTTTCGGCCGCCGTGGCCACGTCCGGATTCGCGAACCCGCCCTGGACGATCGCCTTGACGTACTCGTTGCCGTGGCGCGTGTCCTTCACGGCTCCGTAGGCCGCGGCCGCGATGGTTCGAGCAGGCAGGGGAGCGAGGCCCGGCGGAGGATCCTCCGACGCGATGATCGCGCGAGCCTCCTCGAGCTTCCCGTTCGATGCGATCGCGTATGCGCGCAGCCACTTGTGAAGCGGCCCGCCTACGTTCGGGTACGCCTTCAGGACCGCGATGGCGTCGGCGTGCTTTCCCATCGCGACGAGCGTGAACACACGCTCGCTGAGCGCGCGAACCGTCACCGTTCCACCCTCGAGCGCCGCGCGGCTGAAGCGGTCGGCGTCTTCGTTCTTTCCGTCCCACCGCGCGAGCTTCGCGAGACGCACCGCCCGAAGTGCGCGCACGTTGGTGGTCTCGCCTTGCCACTTCGTCGCGACTTTGTGCGCGAGGTCCACATCACCGACGTCGAGCGCTGCGTCCATCGCGACCAGATCCGCCCAAGGCGTGTCGTCGTCCGCCATGTCGAGCGCTCTGTCGCTACCGAGCGCCTGCGCATTGCCGGCCATGAGCGCCTGACCGCGGACCAACGGGACGAGGAACGGCAGCTTCTTCGTCTCTTCCGGAACCCCGTCGAGCGCGCTTCGCATGCGCTCGCCATCGAGCTTCTCGTACGCGACCGCGGCCGTCACGATCGCGACATCGGGCGAGGTCGGCGGGAGCTCTTCGGTCGCCTTCAGTGCCTCGTCGAGACGCGCGCCGAGCAGCGCCACGCGTGCCGCGAGCATGCGTGCCGGTGGGTACACCGCAGAGAACGACACGGCCGAGAGGGCGCCCTTTCGCGCGAGCGCTTCGTCGCCCGTGGCGAGCGCGATGCTCCCGAGCCACGCCGCGATGCCCGGTGTGTCAGCTACGGCGAGGCCTTTCTGCAGCGCCCCTTTCGCTTCGTCGTTCTTGTGCTGCTCGATCGCGAGGAGCGCGCGCACCGCAGGCGCCACAGCCTTCAGTGGTGTGGGGAGCACGTCGACCTTGTCGACGATCTCCTTCGCCTCTGCGGGCGGCTCCCCGCGCAGCGGATCGCGCGCCCAAGCGAGCGCAACGAGCGTAGTGCCCTCGATGCGATCCGGGTACTTTGCACGGAATTCCTTCGCGAGCTCGCCGGCGCGATGAGGATCGCCGTCGACCGCCGTGGCGCGCGCGAGCAGGATCTGCGCGACCACCAAGTTGGGATCGAGCTTCACGGCTGCTGCGTAACGATCGAGCGCCCGCGCGTCTCCGGCCCGCTCGAACGTCGCCCCGGCGATGAGCTGATACCACGCGTCGTCGTCCGCTTTGCCGTCCCACTTCGCGAGGGAGCTCGCTGCACCGGCCGTGTCACCCTGGAAGAGGAACGACGCGGCGTATGTGAACGCCAACCGCTTGTCCTCGACGCCGACCTCTTTCGCGCGGACGGTGCCGTCCTCGAACGCGACGTTCTCGCCGCCCTTCAGGAGACCGACCATCGCGCGCTCGTGGAGCCACGTGAGCGCGGCATGCGGCGATCGCGACTCGAGATCGAACACCTTGGCGATCGTCTGCTCGCTCGGCTCGAGCAGGCGCGCATCGCTCGCCGAGAGATCGGTGTCGATCTTCGCGAGCAGCTTCTCGGCCTCGAGGTGCTGCTTCGCGCGCTTGTCCGTCACGTAGTAGTAGGCGCCGGTCGCGCCGCCGACGATGAAGACCGCGAGCGTGATGAGCGAAATGAGGCTGCCGATACGACGCTTGCCGCGCTCCGGCTTGTCCCACGCGAAGACCTGCGGTTTCACGGCGCCGTCGGCCTCGAAGATGCCCGAGATCTGCAGCGCTTCGAGGACATCGCGCGCCTCCGGCATCGCCTGTCCGTTCGCGCCGACGGGCCGCGGCGCCTTGGGCGGCACCAGGAACGGATTCACCGGCAGATCGCCGGGCGGTAGGGGACGGGGAGGAACGACCGGAGCGGCAGACGTTGCGGGCGGTGCCGCAGGAGCCGCAGCCATCGGCGATGACGAAGGTGGCGACGCGAAGAACGGCGTCGCGCCGACGTTCATCGCAGACGCATTGGCGGGTGCTTGTGACGGAGGCGGAAGCGCCATGGCCGCGGTCTGTGGGCCGCCGCCCATGGGGGCGCTCGACGGCGGCGGACCTCCGGCGCCGAACGCCGAATCGAACGAGGCATCGAAGAGCGCACCGTCGATGGGGGCCGCTCCCGTGCTTGCGCCGAGCTCGGCGATGCCGACCGACCCGCCGAACGATGCGAGGAAGTCCTCGCCGATCCCGCTCGAGGTCGGCATTCCGAACGAAGGGAGCGGCGCTTCGGCGACCGCGCGAGGCGGCGGCGCATTCGGCGCGGGCAGCGCGGGCAACGCAGGACGTCCCGCGGCAGGTCCCGGCGCCGGAGGACGCGCGCCCGCGGCGAGCGCCGCCTTCACCTCGTCGTTCTTGCGGATCTGCGTCTCGACGTCGTCGTCCGGATCGCGCCCTCGCGGGCCATTCGGCGCGCGTGCCGCTGCTGCGCCTGGACCGGAGGAGGCCGGTCCGTTCGTCGACGGGGGCACCTTGGCGATCTCCTTCGCGACCGCCATCATCCCGGAGGATTGCTGGGTCGGCAGGAGAGCCTTCGCGCGGCCGAGCCACGAATCGGCTCCCTCCTTCGCGCCGAACTGCACCGCGCGTTCGAGGACCTTCTCTGCGCGCTCGGCATCGCCGCGACGGAGCAGCACCTCGCCGAGATACCGAAAGACTTCCCCATCACGAGGCGCGAGCCGACCCGCGGCGATGAGCACTTGTTGGGCGTCATCGAGGCGGCCGGTGTCGGTGTACATGCGCGCTGCCGCAGTCAGCGCATGCACGTCCAGCTGACGCGAGGCATGGCTCCCCACGATCTCGACCAGATCCCCTCTGGGCGAGCCACGAAGCGCATCACAGAGCGCGACCGTCTGGGGGACGTCCGGGTTCTTCTGCCAGCGCGCGTAAAGGTCGTCGATCGACTCCGGCATCGACGACCCTAGCGTATCGAATTTTCGGGCTTTGTGTGCAGCATCGCCCTGCGCGACACTGCGTTCCGAGAGGCGGTTTTTCGATGAACGACGCGACGTTCGAGCATAGCCAGCGTTTCGAGCTCGGGGAGGTCACGGGCAACGTGCGCCTCGGCAAGCTCGAGGCGATGTACGAGGAGCTCTACGCGGAGGTGATCGAGGACGGGATCATCACGCAAGACGAGCGCAATCAGCTCGACAAGATGGCGGACAGCCTCGGCCTCGACAAGGCGCGGCTCCGTCGGCTCGAGCAGGCGCTCCAAGCGGCGTACGAGGCGCGCAATCGCATCGTCATCAAAGACCTCTCGATGGACGATGCGCCGCCGCCGGCGACCATCATGCCCCTCCAGCCGTCGACCGACCTCCGGACGATGGCGCTCGAACGGCGCATCAAGTTCCTCGAGACCCGCATCACGGAGCTCGAGGGCGAGCTCGAAGAAGCGCGCGCGCACATCAGCGTCGAGGTCGACTTCTCCGATCATGCCGCCGCCAGCGCCGCCCCCGCGAAGGACGTTCCCGACGAAGACCCCGCGGAGCTCGCGCGTCGCGTGCGTCACGATCCTCGCGACGATGCTTCGCTCCACGCGCTCTTCCGTCTCTACAAGAAGGGCGGCGATCTCGATCGCCAGTGGTGCGTCTCGCAGGTGCTCGCCTATCTCGGCTTCGCGAACGGCGAAGAGCAGGAGATCTACGGCAAGCACAAGGAGGCCGCGCTGATCCGCCCGAGTGGATCGGTCACGCAAGAAGCGTGGCGCCGGCTCCTCTTTCATCCCGAGGAGGAGCCGCTCGTCGGCGAGATCTTCTCCGTCGTCGTGTCGGCGGTCTTGATCGGACGCCTCTCGGCCCTGCGCCGAGACAAGCAGCTCGTGAAGCTCGATCCGGCGCGCAAACAGGATCCCGAGAAGACGACGATCCAAGCCGTGCGCTGCTTCCACTGGGCCGCATCGATCCTCGGCATGACGTCGCCGCCGCTCTACGCCGATCCCGACTTCCCGGGCTTCGTCGAGATGGTGCCCGGCGTCCCGCCGTCGTCGCGCATCGGCGCCATCGCGCTCTCCGGTCGAAGCGCCGCGGAGCTCGCGTTCCTCGCGGGCCGACACCTCGCGTGTTATCGCGAGGAGCATTTCGTGAAGCTGCTCGTGCCGCAGGCGCGCGGTCTCGAGGACATCTTCCTTGCGGCGCTCTCCATCGGAAATCCCGGCCTACCGTTGAGCGCACCGGTGAAGCAGCTCGTCGTTCCGATCGCCGCCGCCATCGAGCCCGTGCTCGAGCCGCAGTCGGTCGATCGGCTTCGCGGTCACTTCCTCCGCTTCGTCGAGGAGGGCGGCCGCACGAACCTGCAGCGCTGGACGACCTCGGTCGATCGCACCTGCGCCCGCGCCGGCCTCCTGCTCGCGAACGATCTCAAGGCCGCGCACGCCGTGTTCGCGCTCGAGGATCCCACGCACCTCGGCGAGAAGATGGACGACCTCATGAGCTTCGTCGTCTCCGATCGCTACGCGAAGCTACGCAAGCAGATCGGGATCGCGGTCGCGTCGCCCAGCTAACGTTTCGGCTCGAGCGCTCGCGCAGATCGTTGCGCAATCGCACGAAGCCCGTACGTGGATCGATTTCCCGTCCCAAAAGCGGCCTCCGGTCCTCGCTCGAGCACGCCATCCGCGGCAGCTCCACTGCAACGCCACCGTCGCGCGGCCGTCGCGTCCTCCCTGCACGAATTGCGCACCTGAGCTGCAACGGCGATGTCGCCCGAGGCACGAGCGTTGCGGTGGTGGTGTGCATGAAGACACTCCACTGGCGCGCGGCCCTCGGGCTGATGATGGGCGTGACGCTGACGGTCATCCTGCCCGGGTGCGAGAGTCCCTCGGAAGAGGACGTCGGCACGTCCGCGGACGCTCTTGGAGCCGCCGATCGTGGCGCGGGCGCGGGGCCTGCGCGCTTCACCGTGAATCCGTGTGACGAGCCTCGCGCGTTCGCGAAGGCGCACGGCTACAACCTCATCGAGGCGCGCGCCGGCGATCACTCGATCGTCGGCACCGAGAGGCGCGATCTCATCGTCGGCACCGGTGGCGATGACGAGATCTGGGGCAGGGGCGGTGACGACATCATCTGCGCCGGATACGGCGAGGACACGGTCCACGGCGGCGAAGGTGACGACTACATCGACGGCGGCGGCGACAACGACAAGCTCTTCGGCGACAGCGGCGACGACATCATCCATGGCCGCGGCGGCGGCGACATGATCTACGGCGGCCCTGGCGACGACATGCTGTTCGGCGACATCCTCGATGACCATCTCTACGGCGAGGAAGGAAACGATCTCCTCGTCGGAGGCCACGGCACCGACGTGCTCATGGGCGGTCCCGGCAACGACTACTTGCGCGGCGACACCGGCAACGATTTCTTCATCGGCGGTGACGGCAACGACGTCGCGAGCTTCGCCACCGCCATGCCGCCGGGGCAGCCGGAGATCGTCGGTCGTCCCGCGAACCCGGTCACCGGCGTGAAGGTCGACTTCACCGACGACTGCGCCGAGGCCGGTGACGTCGGCGGCAGGAAGAAGCACGACGGCTGCGCGAACGGTGACGGCGGCAACGAGCCGCTCGACGGCATCGAGCTCGTCGTGGGCTCGCCGTACGACGACGTCTTCGTCGGCGGCGGCTCGAACGTGAAGTTCGCCGGTGGCTATGGAGACGATCGCTGCAACGGCGCAGCGTGCGGAACGCCGCTTCCTGCCGGCGCGGCAGGCAAGGTGTTCGTCTCGCTCGCGATCGAATCGGCGCGCGACAACGGGCTCGTGGTCCGCGGGACGAAGGGTGGCGACACCATCGACATCGTCCAGCAGGGCGGCGACTTTCGCGTTCGCGGAAAGGCCGGAACGCCTATTTTTGCGGGACCGGGGTGCCGCGCCGAAGGCGGCGATGCCGTCTGCAATCCGAAGCACGTGCTTCGATGGATCGCGGCATGGATGGACGACGGCAACGACGTCGTGAAGCTCGCAGAGGCCGCGGGCGGCTCGCATCGCTTTCCGATCGACATGACCGCGCACGTCAACGGCGGTGACGGCGACGACTTCCTCCATGGCGGCGACGAAGAAGATGTCCTCTTCAGCGGGCCGACGGGCGCCGATCACCTCCACGGCAACGCCGGCGACGACGCGCTGCTGAGCGAGAGCCGCAAGTGGCCGAAGAAGGACTGCAGCGCGAAGACCGCGAAGGAGCGCGACGACGATCCTCGATGCACCGAGGACAAACCCGACGCCGCTCACTACACGGACGGCGCCGACGAGCTCTTCGGCGGTCCTGGGGACGACCAGCTCGTCACCGACTACCCGTGCGGCAACCACCTCTATTCGGGTGGTGGAGGAAAAGACGTCGCGGGCTTCGCGCGCAGCGGTCGCTTTCCACTTCATGCGCAGCTCGCGGGACGTGCATCGAAGCCGCAGCCCTTTCACGGTCGCGCGTTCAACCCTGCGCTGTGCGGTTTTGCGAAGGGCACGCGTTTGGAAAACGATCTCGAGATCCTCGAGGCGGCGGACGGAAACGACGAGCTCTGGGGCAACGACGACGCGAACATCATTTGGGGACGGGAAGGCGACGATCGCATCCATGGCCTCGGCGGCAACGACACGCTCGATGGCCTCGTCGGCGATGACTACATCTTCGGCGGCGCCGGTGACGACAAGCTCTCGGGCGCCGGCGGCCAGAACCACATCTTCCAGGACGCGGACTGAGCGAGGAGTGACCTCAGCGAGCGGAGCGGATACCCATCCGCGGCGTGATCGCCGAGTCCGAGTCGATCGACTCGACGATCGTCGACTCGAGCGGTGCCGGGCGCGAAGGGCGGAGCGTGGGCCGCTTCGACTCCCGCGTTTCACCCGCCAGCACTACGCCGCTGCGAGCGATCGGCGCGTGCACGCGCGCCGAGAACGCCAGGACGTGGAAGGCCTCTTCGCAAGCGAGCGTGATCGACTCGTCGTCGCTGATCTCGATGGCGCCGGTGCCGAGCACGAGGCGCCGTCGGTCGGCGAACATGCGATCGGGATCGACGTGCTGCCATTCGATCATGTGGGCGCGATCGGCGACGTTCTTCCAGCACACACGCTGCGCAGTCACGAGGAATCCATCGTCGCCGGAGCCGAAGACCGTGTCGTCGAAGAGCGCGAGCACGCGCTCGTGACTCGGAAGATGGCGCGCGTGCACGCTTCGGGCCGCGAGCTCCTTCTTCCCCGTGATGTTCGGACACAGGTACATGGAGTCGATGCCGGCGAGGTGCTGGCGCAAGAGCGCGAGCACGGCGTCGTCCGTCATCGGGATGCGCGCGGCATCTCCTGCTGGGCTCGATGCGAGCGCGTCGCTCGATGACGGGATGCTCGACAGCGCGGTGGCGGAGTGCACCGCGTGGCACCGCTCGCATGTGGCGAGGCCGAGATGGTCCGGCAGCGGAAGGCCGGCTCCACACTTCTGGCAAGCAGCTACATGCATGATGCGACCTCTTCTACGCAGCGTGTCGAGTGAGGCTTCCCCCCCGCGATGCGAAGAAGAAAAGATGAAGAATGTAACGGCCTAGCAGCAACAAAGGTCTTTCGTTAGGCATCCGAAGGCATCGGGACTGTTCCGTTTCGGCAAGGAAGCTATCCCATCGCGTGCGCAACGGCGTCGTTGGCATGGCGGAGCTTTCTCGCCCTGGCGGACGCGAAGAGCCCGGCAACCGCGTCCGCGAAGAACATGCCCCTCGCCGTGAGCGACACTCCGCCCTGCGTTACCTCCACGAGGTGGGCGTCCTCGAGGAGTGCGACATGGCGCGAAAAGTCGTCGACCACGTCGGTCCCGAAGAAGTCGGCGTAGGTCGCGCGATCGATGCGCGTGAGCGCGAGCTGCCGCGTGACGTGAAGGAGCTGGAGATCTTCGAGCGAATAGCGGAACGCGCGCGTCGCAACGGGGGCGCCGGCATCGAACGCACGCGCGTAGTCGCCTGCGGTGGCCTCGTTCATCCATTTCATCGCGGTGTGTCGTCCGCGATCGGTGAACGTGGAGATCGCGCCCGGCCCGAAGCCGATCGCGTCGTAGCGTGCCGGCTGGAAGCTGCACGCTTCGTACATGAATCGCAGCGAGCTCGCGTGAACCTCGCGACGCTCGAAATTCGTGAGCGTCGTCTGCACGTATCCCGCGTCGAGCAGCAACCTCTGCACCGCGAGCCACGTCGCGCATCCCGTGTCCGTGCTCGGCACGCCCGCGAGCAGCGAGGGCGACTTGCTCCAGTCCGAATCCATCCCCGCTTCGAGGACGAGGTTGTAGACGCAGATCTGATCGAAGCCCATCGCGCATGCGCGTGACACGTCGTCGAGCGCCGCTGTGAGGGTCTGACCCGGAAGGTTGTAGAGGAGGTCGCACGAGACCGTCATTCCGCGAGCGTGCGCGGCCTGCACCACGCTCTCGATCTCGATGGGCGTACCGAACGCTGAACGGCCCATCCGCGCGAGCCAATCCGGATCGAACGTCTGAATGCCCATGCTGATCCGGCGATGCCGAACCGGCATCTCGGAGAGCACGTCGAGCATGGCCTCGTGCCGCGCCGAGAAATAGAGCGGCACACCCTCGAGGCTCACCTCTGCTTCCGAGAGATCGAACGTGTCGGTCAAAGCTGCCGAGAGCGCACGAAGAGCGTCGGGCGGCGTGAGGTTCGCGGTGCCGCCTCCGAAGTACAGCGCGTCGACACGACGAGCGCGCACGTCCGGGAGCGTGTCAGTGATGCCGTGCACCTCGCCGACCACGCGCTTCACGACCTGGCGCGCCGCATCGTTCGAATACTTCTCGTGCGCGAACGTACAGAATCCGCAGCCGCGCACCGCGGGATTGCAGAACGTGTGCGGGAGCACGCCGACGATGAGCGGCCGCGTCGCATCCCGCGCGATCTCCGCGTGCAGCCCTTGCCCCGTCACCGAGTGAAGCAGCGGAGCCATCGGGTAGCCGTGCAGCAATCGGTGCCGCTGAGGCCGCTGCATGCGACGCGCGAGCTCGCTCTGGAGTGAGTCGCGTGGGGGAGCACTGCGTGGTTCGACGAGATTCATGACTTACAGCGTAAGCTTATGCTGTAAGCTGTCAAGGTGACCCCCAAAAACGCCGGACAAAGACGTGAAACACTGACGCGGGAGCGTGTCCTGCGCGCCGCCGTCGACGTCATCGATCGCGAAGGGATGGCGGCCCTCAGCATGCGACGGCTCGGGCTCGAGGTCGGCGTCGAAGCGATGTCGCTCTACCGCTATGTGCCGAGCAAGGCGGACCTCCTCGACGGCATCCACGGGACGATCCTCGACGAGGTCGCCATTCCGCGCGGCGCCGGCTCTTGGAAGAAGTCGGTGCGGGCCTACGCGCTGGCCTTTCGCAACGCCCTCATCGCTCATCCCAACGCGCTCTCCCTCTTCGCGACGCGCCCCGCGGTGTCGACAGCCTCGCTGCGTCACGTCGAGGTCGGCCTTCGCCTCTTGCGTGATGCAGGCTTCGACGTCGACGAAGCGGTGGGCGCATTCCAGATCGTCGTGACGTTCGTGGTGGGCCACACCTTGTCGACGCATGCTCCGGCGCTCGACGACGAGCGATCGATCCCCGACTATCGCGCGCTCTCTGCGTCGGACTTTCCGAGGGTGCGCGAGGCGGCGGACATCCTCGCAAATCACGACGTGGATCGCGAGCTCGAAATCGGGCTCGATGCACTCCTGACCGGCCTCTCCAAGAGGCGGCGCAAGGGCCGCGCGCGACCCGCTGACCGCTGACCGCTGACCGCTGACCGCTGACCGCTATTTCGTCGTCGGATCCGCGACGCGCCCGACGAACAGGACGAGGCCGGTCGGCTTGTCGACGATCGCGAAGAGGAACGGGTGATCGGCAGTAAACTCGAGCATCCTCTGCGGTGCAGCCCCGCCTGCGGCCATCACGACCGCCGTCGCCGCGGCGGCTTCGGTGCCCTTCTCGTCGACCTTCACGAACGCTTTGTGGAACACCTTGTCGATCTTGAGACGCTCGCGCGGGTCCGGCGGATTCGCGATGCCCGTGAAGTCTGCCTTGTCGCGGTCGAACGCGTTCGCCATGCCGAGCTCGACGAGGATGTCGCCGAGCGACATCGATGGCGTCGGGCTCACCTCGAAGCGCGGGAGCGAGACCGCGACGCGCTCCGACTTGAGCGCGCTGGTCCACTCTTCGAGCTTCGACGCCGACAGGGAGCGCTCCACCTCGGCGAGCCCGTCGGGGCGGTCCGGCAAGAAGACGAGCATCGCTGCGTCGCCGCCTTTGTAGGGCATCTCGAGGATCTTCATCCCTTCGATCTGCGCGAAGCGGTATCCGCCGGCCCGATGCATCATGGGCGTCTTGCGCTTGCCGCCTCCGGCGACCGTGAACGCCTCGTCGTACGTGCCGTTCTTGTCGAACGGCTCGGCCCAGTCGGCGAGGAAGTAGATCGCGTTGACGAGGACCAACCGCGTGAGCTTGTCGAGCGCACCCTGGGGCAGGAGCTCCTTGATACGGCGCTCCGTCTGCTCTTCGACCCATCCGTTGATGTGCACGCGGGCGGAGTCGAACGCCGTCTTGAAGTCGACGGGCTCGAGCGGCGCCCCGTACGCGCTCTTCGTCTTTTCGATGTATCCCGCATCGAACGCGGCGGTCTTCTCGCCGAAGAGGCGATTCGCGATGCGAAGCTTCAGGGTCCTGCTCGGATCCTGGAGGCTCCGCGAGAGGTTGCCCCAGTCGGCCATCACTGCATCGCGCGATCCGTCGAGATGCATGACCGTGCGCATCTGCTCTTCGGTCTGAGCGCGCGCGCCGCCCCACGTCATGGCGAGGGCCGCGGTGATGCTCGCCGGCGACATGGCGAGGTTGCCGGGCGCGCTGCGGACCTTGCCGTAGACGTCGAACGCAAAGGCGTTGCTGCTCTTCGCGAGCTTGGTGATGTCGGCGGCGGGGGGCATCTGCATTTTCTTCGCGGTCGGGGAGTCCGGGCCGCCGTTCGTGGTCGTCTTGTCGCACGCCATCCCGAGGATGAGCGTTGCGGCAAGACCGACCCGGAGTGCTCTCTGCATGGCGTGCAGCGTAGTCTAACGAGGATTCGGTGTTACCCTCGACGCGATGTGGAAGGTCGGGCGCTATGTCGTGCTGAGGCCGATCGCCTCCGGCGGCATGGGCTCGGTGCACCTCGGGCGGCTCGTCGGCGAGGCCGGCTTCTCGCGCGTCGTCGCGATCAAAGTGCTGAAGAGCTGCGCGCGCTCGGACCCGGACGCCGGCAAGATGTTCCTCGACGAGGCCCGCCTCGCCGCGCACGTCCGCCATCCCAACGTCGTCTCGACGCTCGACGTCGTCGAGGCCGACGGCGAGACGATCCTCGTCATGGAGTACGTCCACGGACTCTCCTTGGCGCGCCTCACGCGGCGCGAGGGCAAGAAGCTCGCGCGACCTCCGTTGCGGATCGTGTCTGCGATCATGTGCGGAGTCCTCTACGGCCTGCATGCTGCGCACGAAGCGGAGGGGCCTTCGGGCAAGCCACTCGGGCTCATCCATCGCGATGTCTCGCCGCAGAACGTGGTCGTCGGTCGCGACGGCCTCGCGCGCCTTGCCGACTTCGGGATCGCGAAGGGCGCGGGACGATCCATCACGACGGTCGACGGCGGCGTAAAGGGCAAGATCAGGTACATGGCGCCCGAGCAGTTGGGGGGCGACCCGCTCGATCGTCGCGCCGACATCTTCTCCGCGGGAATCGTGCTGTGGGAGCTGCTCACCGGCAGCCGCCTCTTCGATCGGCCGAACGAAGCAGAGACTCTGTTGCAGATCCTCACGGGCGCCTACGAGCCTCCGAGCGTTCACGCGGGCCCGCTGCCCGATGGCTTGGATGCGCTCGTGATGAGATGCCTCGCAAAGGATGCCGAGGACCGCCCTGCGACCGCGCGCGAGGTGGCACGGGCGCTCGAAGCGTGCATCCCGCCGGCGTCGCCGATCGATGTGGGCGACTGGGTGACCAGCGTCGCCGGCCATCAGCTCGACGAGCAAGCCTCGATCGTGCGCGAGATCGAGGCCACCGAGATCGACGCCGTCTTGCCCACGACCGTGAAGAAGAAGGCGAAGACGCCGGAGCTCACGTTCGGTCTCTACATGCTCGAGGAGAAGCGCATGCTCGCGCCCGTCCTCGATACGTTCTGCGGCTGGCTCAGCGAAGAGCTCGGAGCTCGCGTGACTCGCACCGAGCGCGCCGACTACCACGCACTGACCGACGCCGTCACGAGCGGCTCGGTCGACATCGCGTGGCTCGCGCCCATCGTCCTCATTCGCGTCGGCGATGTGATGACACCGGTGGTCGCATCGGCGCGCGGAAATCGGCTCGGCTACCACACGGCCTTCGTGGTGACCGAGGACTCCCCGCTGCAGTCGCTCGATCAGATGCGCGGAGCCCGCGTCGCGTGGGTCGATCGCTGGAGCGCTGCCGGCTACGTCGTCCCTCGCGTGCAGCTGCGCCTTCAGGGGCTCGATCCGAAGACGCTCTTCGGGTCCGAAGGATTCTACGGTACGCACTCCGCCGCGGTTCGTGCCGTCGTCGAGCGCGAAGCCGATGTCGCGGCGACGTACGCCTACGTCGACGACAGCGGTCAGGCCGTGAACGGCGCATGGTCGGTCCTTCCGGACGCGCGCGTTCGCGTCCTGGCCACCTTCGGCGAGATCCCTCCTGACGTGATCGCCATTCGCGCGACGCACGCGCCGGAGCTTCGCGAGCGGCTACGTTCGGCGCTCCACGCGGGCATTGCCTCGCGATCGATGCGTCCGATCCTCGAGAGCCTCTTCGGCGCGAGAGGCTTCCGCGACGTGCCGAGCGCGGCGTACGACGACCTGCGCTCCGCGCTGAGGCTTGCCGAGTCGCTCGGGCTCGTCGATTGATCCGCTCACTCGTCGGGGTCTTGCTCTTCGATCCCCGGCGCGACGACCATGCGGTTCGCTTTTCGATCGATCTCGAGCTTGATCCGGAAGAGTGACGTCTTGCCGTTGCCGTCGAGATCGCCGCGAGCGATGACCTCGGCGCTCTCGCCGTTCTTCGCTGCACGCACCTCGTATTGGAAGCGTTGCGGTGCGGCCATCTCGAAGTGGATCGGAGCCCACGGCTTCCAGTCCGCGGCGCTCGTCTGATGGCTCGTCCCGCGCGGCACTGTCTTCGGCACCGCCGGAAAGGAGATGAGCTTCGGTCTCGGCTTCGGCTTTCCGTCGAGGCCATTCTCGCGCTCGGTCTCCCACCACTCGACGTAGTACTTCGCGATGAACGTGAGCGCGTTCTTCGCCTCGGCAATCTTCGAGTTGGTGACGTACTGCGCGATGCCCACGGACGTCGCGGCCATGAAATCGCGGACCTGGTCCACGGCAGGCTCGCGGAGGTCGAACGTGAGTGAGATCCGTCCGCCGTCGCGCTTCATTTGAAATGCTTGGTGCAGCCGCTGCATGGCCGGCCCGTTGGGCTCCGGCTTCCGAGCGAGCTTGGCGAACGAGTCGACACCTTCCTTGAACGTGCCCTCCAACGCTCGCGCGGCTTGCTCGTCTTTTGCCGTGAGGACCGCGTCGATGCGCACATGCTCAGAGGTCGCCTCGAGCGTTGCCCGAGCCGCATAGCCACGTTCCTCCGAAAACGGAAGGTCGATCGCGACGAGGCGATCCTTCGCGAGCGCGAGGCCAGCCGGCAACGTCGCAGGCTTGTTCCTTCGAGCGCCGTCGAGGGCGGAAGTCACGAGCGCTCGCGGACCGATGACGAGGAGGCCCGGCTTCAACACGACGATCGTGTCTCCGATCGTCCACGCTTCTTGCGCGCCGTCGGGTGGAGCGGCCTTTCCTTCGGTCATCGCCTGAACGCACTCGCGCGGTGACTCCTTCATCGACTCAGGAGCGAAGCGTGCGAGCACGAGGCTACCGTCCTTGTCGATCGCGACCGCGATCTCACGAGCGCCCATGAGCGCTCCTTCGAAGCACGCCGTCTGCTGCTTCGTGAATTTGCCGCCCGACAAGACGTCGAGGATGCGAGGAGTGAGCGTCCGTACGAGCTCGGTGCGCGCGAGGCGCTCCATGTCGATGTAGAGCGCGCCACCCGTCCAGTCTTGCGGCCAGTGCGATCGGAACACCTCCGACGCCGAGAGGTTGGACGGCTCGCCGCGGACGGGCGTGGCGACCGGCACCGTGGCCTCGGTCGACGCGCTTCCGCTCGGCGTCGCAGGTGGTTTGGGCGCCGTCGGTGCACATGCCGCCGCACTGACCAGGACCACGCAACCCACGATCGCGACGCGCTTCACGAATGCAGTCTCCGTCAGAAGGTCTGGTAGTCGAAGTGAAACAGCAGGAACTTCGGCGCGGCCGAGGTCGGGCCGACGACGATCGCGCCGTCCTCGTTGATCCGAGCGGGCTTGTTGCGGTGGACGAGCTCGGCGCCTTGCGGGTTGCCGGGGCTGCTGACGGCGTAGACGGAGACGGGATCGCCGACCTTCAGCTCGGCAACGATCTTCGCGATCACCTCATCGGATGACAGCGGCGCGAAGCCTCCGTCGATCGAGTGCGCGCCGAGGATGTTCGCGTAGTCCATCGGAACGCCCGTGCGCCAGCCTTCCTCGTATTCGGGTTGCGGCATGACGTGAGGGAACGACGAGACGTGGAGCTTCATGCTCGGAGCGCCAGGGTCGGTCACCTCGATCACCATGCGGTAGACGGCCCCGTTCATGAGCACCTGCACCACGACGCGATCCTTCTCCGGCATGGCGCACGTCGTGTCGGTGGGCTTCTGCACGGCGTAGACGGTGCCGTCGATGCGGCCGAAACCTTCGGTGAGCGCCGCCCCGAATTTCTCCGCGCATTTTCCGGTGGGGGCGGAGTCCGAGCCTCCGTCGAGCTCGTTGCCGTCGGCCCCTCGAGGACCGTCACTGCTCGTGCCGGTGTCCGTGCCGTTCATCGTGCCGGTGGCTCCGCCGTCCGACGAGCTGCATGCCACGAAGATGGCGAGCGCGGAGAACGCCGACGCCGCGGCCAGCAGCGCTGCTCTACGTGCGACGGAGCGAAGGAACATGGCCAGCGCCACAGCGTACCTCGCAATGACTTCGAAAAACACGAAGGCCCGCATCGTGTCCGATGCGGGCCTTCGCCACCTTGGTGCTCTGTCTACCGAGTGAGCGTGATTAGCTCTTCGGCAGGGTCGCCGAGGGGAGCGTCGCGACCTTGACGCCGTTGCCGTTGCCGTTGGCATGGCTGCCGAGCAGCTCGCCGCGGATGCGCGTGCGCATTGCTTCGAGCTCCGGCGTCCGCGACTTGCCATCGCCGAGCGGGCCGGCGCCGGCCTCACCCAGCTTGTCGGAGAGGAGCATCGCGAGGAGCGTCTCCATGACGGAGCCGTTCGCGCCGCTTCCACCGGCATTGCCACCCATCACGATCTTCGGAACGACGTCCACCTTCGCTTGCGCGACGGCGTCCGTGAAGTTCTTCATCACGTTCTGGGTCACCTGGTACCGCGGTCCGCCGTAGGCACGGACCTGCTCCTCGATCGCGACGGCCTCGGCAATGCCGACGCGCGCCGCCTTGTCGGCCTGCGCCTCACCCATGACGCGGACGCGTGCTGCGTCTGCTTCACCGAGCGTGCGCATCTCCATGGCTTGCGCCTCTGCCATCGTGCGCATCTGCGCGGCGGCCTGGACGCTCCGCTCGTAAGCGGCGCGGCCCTGGTTCGCCTCGATGGTGATGGCGATCTCGCTCTCCGTCAGATTCTTCTGACGGTCGGCTCGAGCCACCGCTTCGCGCAGCTCGCGTTCCTTCGCGGCAGCCTTCTCCTGGCGCGCGTAGGTCTCGACCTGCTCTTCGGCGATCTGACGAGAGCGGAGCTGCTCGAGGATCGTCGCGATGTGCTTGTCGCCTGCGGAAGCTGCCGGCGTGCCGATCAGCACTTCCTCGAGCTCGAGGTTGTAGTGCGTGAAGCGCGCCTTCATCTCCTCACTGGAAATAGCCTGGATCATGCTGCGTTCCTGGATCAGCTGGATGAGCGTCCGCGTCTGTCCGATGTTCTTGAAGTACGCGGCGACCATCGGGTCGAGTGTCTGCTCGACGAGGCGCTTCACATCACCGAAGCGCTGAACGACGAGCGGGGCCTTGCGGTAGTCGATGTGCACGACCACCGAGAGAGGGAGCGACGGCTCGAACGCGTCCTTCGTGATCAGCGAGACCTCGGAGAGGTTCTCGTCGAAGCGATGGGACCCGATCTCGCCCTTCGTCCACTTGAGGATGAAGTTCGTGGTCGGCACGTTGATCACCTTGCCGGCGTACGTGTTGAACGCGTACTTGCCGGGGAGGAGCGGCTCGCTCCACACGCCGCGCTCGCCCTTCTTGACGAGCTCGCCGTGCTTGTACTCGCTGCCCGAGATGTCGCTGCCGTCGAGACCCGTGTAGGAGACGACGACACCGACGTTGCCGACCTCGACCACCGTCTTCGGGATCATCTCGATAGTCGCGAAGAGGCGGTTGATGTTGTACGTGCCCTCGCAGAGCACCTGGAGCTGACGACCACGCGAGCCACCAGCCGCGAGGAACGCCTCGGGGTCCTGGAAGTTGTTGTGGTACGAGCGGGGGTCCGAAGGATCTTCGCCGACGACCGGCGCGATGATCTGGCCCTGAGCGAGCGACCGACCGTCGTGCACGGTGACGACGCCGATCATGTCGTCGGCGCCCTTGATGATGACGGGAGTGAAGCCGCCGCGCTCCGCAATGGTCATGGCCATCTGCTTGAACACGCCGTCTTCCTCGCGGCTCAGCGTGAGGTAGAAGAGCTTGCCCTCCGTGACGACGAGGAACTGCGCGAGGTTGATCGCGTAGGTGCCTTCACGAAGGATCTGGCGCTGCGGACCACGCTGGCCGCCGTTCGTCATGAACTGGCGAACGTCCTGGAACTGACTGCAGGGAGAAGAGGCCGCGAGTGTCTGCGTGGGCGACAGCGCATGGCCGTCGCGCGCGAACACGTAGCCGATCTTGCCCTGAGGGATCGTGACGAGCGGCGTCTTGTGGACGCGGTACTGCAGCGGCAAGAGGTAGTGCATACCGCCGCGCAGGAGGTTCGGCTGATAACCGGCCTCGCCACCGAGGGCGATGAATCCGCTCTTCACGGAGCCCTTGAGGCTCCAGCGCTTCTCGACGACGCCGACGCGATCGTTCGGGATGTAGCGGATGCCGGAGAGGAGAAAGAGAACGACGAAAAGCCCGAGGGCCATTCCGAAGATGGCGAGCCCACTGAGCGCAAACATGATTGAGGTACCTCCTTGAACGAACCGTTGATGAAATGCAGAAATGCCCTCTCGTCGGTGAGGCGTTCCCTCGATCGACGAAGCGGGCGTTGTTGTTGCGGTGATGGGACCGGTCGAGCGCTACGAAGTACTGGGCAGTGCTTGGTCTACGCGGCCGGTGTTGCTGCGTAAGATTGGTCGCACTCCAGCCCCTGCAAGGGAAAATCGGACACGGATGTCGGCACGCCGGATGCCGTTGCGCGGTATTTCGCGGCATTTACGCGGCATGGCCGATGCTTCGCGAGAGGAGATAGCATCATGCGGTGCGTGGCCTCCTCCTCTTGTTTGTTGGCGCGGTGCTCGGCTGCAGCTCGTTCGGAAGCGCGGATGACACCGCGGTCGACTCGGGCATCGATGCGGGCGGGCAAGGGCAAGGGAATGCCTGCGTTGGTCCATGCGAGACCTTCGAGAGCGCTCAGTGGAAGAGCGACTGGGGGATGAGCGGTCCGGGAGCGATCGACGTCACCGTCGGCGAATCGACATCACCGAGCCACGCGGTCGATCTCACGGTCACTGGCGACGTGCGCGTCCAACTGGCGCGTGGGTTCGGGATGGGCAACAAGTTGGTGGCGAGCGTCAGCATGAAGGTAGTCAGTGCTGGCGAAGGAGAGCTGGACCTCTTTGCGATCAGGATGTCCGCAGATCTCGGCAGCGACGGGATCAAGCTCGTCCACCAGGCCAAGGAGCAGCGATACGCCATTCAAGCGAACGGTGTCGTGACGCCCGTGACGGCTTCGTTCGGTGCGTTCATCCGTGTCACCCTCGAGGTCGACATCGCGATGAAGACGTGGACCTTCAAGGTCGGCGGCGACCAAATGAGTGGCCCGCTGGACGCGATGTGGACGAAAGGCTCGCCGTTTTACGTCGCGTTCGGGGCGCTGTTCGCCAGCGACATCAAGGGCGCGTGGCACATTCGCTTCGACGACGTCGAGGTGAAGGCCACGCCCTGATCCGTTCGCTCACTGCTTCACGGCGCGCGCGCGATTGTCGGCCGCGACGAGCGCCGCGAGCGTAATCGCGGTCTCGGCAGTCGCACGGCGCAGCAGTGCCTCTTGCGCGCGTGACTTGCGGCGCGTGCGAGCCGGAGTCGCCGCCGCGGGATCGTCGTCGAGCTCGATGTGAAGCAGGGGGTCGACCTGCTGCTCGAGCGGCGAGAGCGGAGGTGCAGCGGGGAAGACGACGCTCGCGCGTGGTGGCTCGGCGGCGCTCGCATCGCGCACCAGCACCACAGACGCGCCGATCGACGCGAGGGCGGTGACCACGCCGAGTCCGACCCCGACGACGAGAAAGAGTGCGCCCCGTTTGATGCTCATGGCTTCCTCCACGAGCGCGAGCTGCACGCGTCGTGCCTCTCGTCGTTCGTCGAGGATCCGCTCGAAACAGCAATTTACGCCGGAGATCGGATCATTCTCGGCCCGGCGCGTCTCCGCACGGAGACATCATTTCGCCATCGGAAGGACGGTGCCCGTCGGTAGCCATCCGACATCGCGGCCTGCGACGACGCGAGCGAAATCTGCGCCGTCCTCGAGGAGCTGTACCCGTTCGCCTTCGGGCAGGGCGCCGACCGTGACGAGCGCGACGTGCTTGTCATCGAGGAGACGTGTGCTCGGCGCGATCACCACGGCCTCTCGCACATGCAGGCGCACATCGCGTGCAGTCTGCAAGATGAGCACGCTGATGAACAGGAGACCGGCGGCGATGCCTGCTGTGGTCGTGCCGGCGACCTTCGCGCGCTTCGCCTCGGCGCGGGCTCGAACGACGAGGCCAACCGCGAGCGCCAGCGAGCACAGCGCTGCGAGCACCGCCCACACGTTCTCCGGCAGGAGCTTGACGATCGATCGGCCGAGCGACACTCCGTGCTCGAGCTCGATCGGGTCACCCGCGCGCGAGCGCCTCTTGGCGACCTCGGCGCGAACGGCCTCCAGAGCTAGCGTTGCATCCGCAACCAGCGCGCGATCGTGCGACAGCTCACGCGCCTCTTCGAAGCCATGCGCGGCGCGGCCGAGATCGCCGGGCTGCTCGGCGCCTGCACGTACGCGTGCCGCATACGCGAGTCCACGGTCGTAGCTCACGACGGGATCGACGATTCCGCGATCGCCGAGCGCCTCGAGCTTGGCGATCGCCTCGCCTGGCTTCTCGCCGGCCAAGGCGTCGGTCGCTGCTCGAAAGAGCGCGGCGGGATCGGTCTCCTCGCCGCTCGACGCCGTCGCTGTGCTCGGCTGCGCTCGCGCATCCGCTTCGCCGAGCGTCAGTGCTGCGGCCAGGGCGACCACGGCCATGAGCCACGCCCTCGTCGTCACGCCGCGCCGCCCCCCGCGGTGGGCAACCCATCGAGTACGCCCTTCGCGCGCTTCCACGTCTCGCGTGCCGTCTCGATGCCTACTCCGTCAGGAGAGAATCGCGCGTCTTCGCAGGCGCGCAGGATCGCAATTACCTTCTCGGCATCTTCGCCGGTGAGCCCCGCCTCTTCGAGCTCGACCTTCGACGTGTCGCCGGTCGCGCCACGGAGGTTCACCTGCGTACGCGCCAGCACGTCGGTCTCGATCGCGCGCGCGATCGCGCCCATCGCCGTCTTTCCGTCGTCGCCTCGGACGGCGGCGTCCGCCTCCGCGCGGCGCGTCTTTGCGATGCGATCGAGGGACGGCGCCGCAGCCGCTCGCCGCTCGCGCATCCGGCCGATCATTCCATGTGCGCCGATCGCGAGCGCACATGCGATGGGTGAGCCGAAGAGCGCAGCCCAGTAGACGGGACGCTCCGTCAGATAAGATTGCGCGCGCACTCCCTCGAGCACGCGGCGTTCTTTGGGGAGGCCGGGCAAGATCGGCTCGGGCTCGTCTGCGCCAGCATCCTTCGCCGGGCCGGTCGCCACGTTGACGATGCCGATGGTCGCGCGTGCGATGCCGTACGTTCGCTTGTCCGCGTCGTAGTAGGGCAGGCGCACCTCGCCGAGGTCGATCGCGCCGTCTTTGTGAACGCGAACGACGTACGAGAACGTTCGCGTTCCACCGAAGCGATCGTTCTGCATCGCGCCGAGCTTGTCGCGCATGTTCGGCTCGAGCCATTCCACTCCGGGAACGGCCGGCACCGTCAGCGCCGACGGCAGGTTCCCGGTGCCGCGAAGCTCGACGGTCACACCGATGGCGCCGTCGCGAGCGATCGCGCGGGGTGTGACGGTCGCTTGGAGAGACATCTCGCCGACGTCGCCGACGGCATAGCCCGAGGGACGTCCGGCGACCGGCGGGTCGACGACGTCGACGTAGAGCGTCTCGCTCGCACGAAGTCCGACGCGTGCCTGCGGCATCGTCATGGACATCGGCTCGATCTCGAGATGGCCGGTTTTTAGCGGGAAAAGCGCGTTTTTTCGAACGAGCTTCACGTTCCAGAGCTTGCCGCCCACGAGCGCAGTGCCGACGCCGACGGCGCGCGTCTCGTCTTCGATGAGCGATCGCTTGAGGAAGTCGTTCGCGTTGGCCTCGTGCACGTCGCCGGGACGACCTTGCCGCGTGTATGGATCTTCGTAGAGGTAGACGGAGAGCGTCACCTGTTCGCCGACCACCGCACGCGTCTTGTCGACGGTCGCGTGGAGGAACGCGACGGGTGCGCGCGCGGTGTCCATGCCGAGCTTGGGATCGGCGCTCGGCAAGACCGGCTCGGGACGTCGGTCGTCGTCGCCGAAGTCGAAGAGCCCCTTGAACGGGTCGAGCGGCGAGGCTCCGAACGGATCCTGCGGCGGCCGCGGACGCGCGCCTCCCTTTCCTCGCTCCACCACTTTCACGCGGACCGCGGCGGCGCTGTGCCGTGTTCCTCCGATCGTGACCTGTGAGGGTCCGAGCGTGAAGGTTCCTACCTTGTTCGCACGGAGCGTCCACGACGTGACGAGGCCATTCACTTCGTCGTTCGATCCGTTGATCATCATGCGCATGTGCACGGGCGCGGACGACACGCCCTGCAGCGTGAAGCCGGTGATCGCGCCGGGCTTCGGATCCGTGGGCGACCCTCCGCCGTGCACCATGACCTTCTGCGAGTACGTGACGCTGTCGCCGATCTCGATGGTGTCGCTGTCGACGTTCGCGCTGATCTCGGCACGCTGCTGCTGAGCGACCGCGTCGCGCACGACGAGGAGCGCGACGACCACTGCGCAGAGGAACGCGATGAAGCGCCTCATTTGTCGCTCATCCCGCGTACGCGACGCTTCTGACCGGCCTTGCGCGCCGCTTCTTGCTGCACGGTCGGTGCGTTCTCGAGCTGGTCGAGCATGCGCTCGTCCTGGTTCTGTCGCGAAGGCGGCGGCGGTGCGCCCGCGTCCTCCGGCGGCTTCGGCGGCTCGTTCTTGTTCTTGTTGTCGTCTCCGCCGGCGTCCTTCGCGCCGGAGTCTTTGCCTCCGCCGTCTTTCGCGCCGCTGTCCTTGTTCTTGTCGCTGCCGCCGTCTTTGTTGTCGTCGTTCTTGTCGCCGCCGTCGCCTTGCTGACCGCTGTCGCCACCACCGTCGCCGCCGCCGTCGTTGCCGGCGTCCTTCTTGTCTTCGATGCGGCGCAGCGCGATGGCGCGGTTCCATGCAGCGTCGCGGCCGAGGAGGTCGGGGTTGTACGCGCGGCCTGCTTCGCCGACGCCGATCGGTCCGCTGTCGTGCATGCCGGGCGCGAGCTCGAGGGCCGCGTCGTACGCGCGGACCGCCTCTTCGTAGGCGCCGGTCAAGAAGAGGAGGTTGCCTTCGAGGTACCGCGCGCGTGCTCGCAGGTCCACCGGTTGGGCAGGGTCCGTCGCCACCGCGCGAACGAGCTTCAGTGCGCAGTCGACCTGCGCGCCTCGCAGCGTCTTCGTGGACTCCGCGGACGGATCGGGGTTGCCCGCGTCGAATTCCTCTTCGCCGAAGCGACGGCCGTACTTCTCGGCGATCTGGAAGAACGCGAGGCCGAGATCGAACGAGCCGTTCGAGCGCTCGCGCACGCGCGGAGGCGTGCCGATGCTTCCTTCTTTGCACGCGCCCGTCGCGAGGTACTCCTCGAGGAGATCTTGGGCGCTCTGCGCGTCGCCTCCGTCGGAGAGATGCGTGATCGCCTCACGCACCTGCGGCGATTCGCGCTCGAAGGGCTTCGAGGGATCCCATCCGCACGCCACGACGAAGATGCTCGAGAACGCCATCGCCCCGAAGCAATGCCGGAAGAGACGACGCGCGCTCACGCCGGCCTCCGCTTCTTCTTTTTTTTCTCGTTGTCGCGCTTCTTCTCCGGCCGAATGCGGCCCGTGCGACTCGAGGGCATGGCGAGCACGCCCGACGGCAGCTTCGGCATCGGCGCTTCGGGGACGAGGCCTTCCACGATCAGGAGGACGACCGCCGCGCCGAGCGGCCACATGTATTCTTCATCGAACGCGGTCTCGACGCGCTCGGCGAGATCTTCGCGCATGAGCTTCTTGAGGCCGCGTGCGACCTCGTCGATGCCGGTCTCGCCGCGCTCGGCACGGACGATCGCGCCGCCACTGACCTTGGCGATCTCGGCGAGCTGCGCCTCGCCTTCGGCCGAGAGCTCGGTCGTGAGTGGCTTGCCCTCTTCGTCGCGGCGGATGCCGGTGACCTTGCCGTCCTGTCCGACGTCGGGGATCGGCTCCGGTGCGCGACCGCCGATCTGAACGACGTCGATCCGTACCTTCTCTTCGGCGGCAGCCTTCGCGACCGCGATGGGATCGCCTTCGAGATCCTCGCCGTCGGTCACGAGCACGATGATGCGGACGTGCTCCTTCGATTTCGGATCGCGAGCGAGGAGCTCTCGCGCATGCTCGAGCGCGCGCGCGATCGCGGTGCCGCCGACGGGCATGTCGTTCGGCTCGAGCTGCCGGAAGAACTGGCCGATCGCGGCGCCGTCGCTGGTGAGCGGGAAGCTCATCGGCTCGCCTGCGAATGCGACGGCTCCGAAGCGCGCCCCGGGCAGCTCGCGAACGAGCTTCGAGACCTCCGCCTTCGCGCGGGTGATGCGGCTCGGTGCGACGTCGCGCGCATACATGCTCTTCGAGTAGTCGAGGACGATGACCACATCGAGGTTCGTCGCCGGGACGAGCTTCGTTCCGCGACCCCACTGCGGGCGGGCGAGCGCGAGGAACGCGGACACGAGCGCCACGACGAGGAGAACGCCCTTGAGCGCGCGCCGTCCTGCAGCGTCGAACGACTCGAGCTTCGAGACGAGCACCGGATCGCCGAACAGCGAGGTCGCGCGGCCGCGCTTTATCGACGCGAGGACGAGCGCGCCTGCAAACAGCCCAACGAGCAGCGCGCAGCTGAGCGCGATCAGCAGGTACGGCATCGAGGTGAGGTCGTAGAAGAGCCTCACGGGAACCTCCGCACGATGAAGATGCGGATGAGCGCCTCGAGCGCGAGCAGCGCGACGGCGGGGAGCAGCAGGAGCGGGAAGAGATCTTCCATCGTCGCGGCCTGCGCTTCGAAGCGGGTCTTCTCGAGCTTGTCGAGGATCTGGTGCATGCTCTGCTCCAGACCCTTCTTGTCGTTGGCGACGAACGAGTCGCCGCCCGTCATGCTCGCCATGCGCTTCAGGAGCTCCGGGTTGACCGGGAAGTGCTCTCGCACGTAGCGCGGCTGGCCGAAGATGTCGGTGCCCTCTTGGACGTCGACGTCGTCGCCGTTGCCGATCTGCACGGTGTAGACGCGTACGGCTTGGGTCTGCGCGAGGTGCGCGGAATAGTCGGGAGCGATCGTGCCGGCGTTCGAGTCACCGTCCGTGAGGAGGATGATGGCCTTGGAGCGCGCGGTGGAGCGGCGCAGACGCGCGACGGCGACGCCGACCGCGTCGCCGATGGCGGTGCCGTTGCCGTCGATGAGACCGAGCTCCATCTTGCTGACGAGCCGCGCGAGCAGCGGCTTGTCGAGCGTGGGCGGCGACAAGATGTACGCCGAGCGGCCGAACACGACGACCCCGATCCGATCGTTGCGACGACGCGCGACGAAGTCGAGGATCACTTCCTTCGCTGTGTCGATGCGCGTGAGACGCGTGACGGTGCCGTCGTGGGCGCGCGCAGGGGTCGAGTCCGCATCCATCAGTGCCCGCATGGACCCGGACAGATCGAGGACGAGAACGATGTCGATGCCCTTCTCGTCCGTGTTCTCACCGCGCAATACGTTCTGCGGTCGGCCGATCGCGAGGATGGCGAGCGCGATCGCCGCGACGCGGACCATCGCGGGCATGTCGCGGAGGCGCGTCCGGAAACCACGTGGTCCGGTGAGCAGCGGCGCGACCGTCGCCATGCGCAGGCGCGGCGTGCGCGGATCGGCGGCGAGCGTCATCCGCCATAGGACGAGCGAGCACACGACGATGATGAACGCGATGAGCGAGCCCAGGCGCATGTCGCGCGGCAGCCACGAGAGCAGCGGGATCGTCCAGATCGCGCCGAGCCATGCCTCACCGCGAGAGAGCGCGGGATAGAGGAGCCCGAGCGCGAGAAACACGAGCGTCCCGACGACGAGCCCGATGATGCGAGCCGGCTTGCTCATGCAGAGCCTCCCTTCGCATCGCCGTGATCGTCCGCCTTTGGTTCGTTTTCCGGGAAGGCGATGCGCTGGGGCGTGGCGCCTGGTGCCGAGAAGGGCATCGTCGAGCGCACGATCCGCTCGCCGGACGTGAGGGACGATGCGCACTGGTCGGGCGTCGGCTTGAGGTTCGCGAACTTGACGAGGTCGCACTCTGCGAGGAAGCGGCGGATCTCCTCGAGTGGAACGCCCGGTGTCGGAGCTCCGTCGTTGCTCCCCGTATCGAGCCGCACGAAGCCGCCGCCCTGCTTCTTCAGCGCGACTTTCCAGCACAGTGGGATCCGAAGCTTGGAATTCACGTGACTTGAAGTCGCGG
>JADMIO011627963.1_pt1 | contig 28945 bp, 19 predicted proteins | sample 8958161 | NCBI WGS metagenome assembly JADMIO01 (sample SAMN16585339, study PRJNA669376) | soil metagenome | isolation source: Crop rotation soil | place: USA: Cullars Rotation, Alabama | collected 2011 | reverse complement strand
TTCTTCAATTACGGAGTTGAATAAAATCAAAAATATAATATTATTCAATGCAACGCACTCTATATACCTGTTCTAGACTATGAACTTGATACTTACACATTTTATTTTATGGTTGGAGCTAAGGTTTATATACAACACTACATTTGAATTCACCAATTTTAAGAAATTAATTTCAAAGGATTCCAAGAGTTCAGATTTCAAGAAAAGAAACAAGTAGAATATAAATATATGCAATGAGAGGAAGAAAATGTTTGATACTAATCCAAGTGGGAAGAAAATAACTTGAACCCGAATGCTTTTTTGGCAGATATAATGTACACTTCGCAATCCAAGTTTTTTTATTATACATTTGTAACTGATCATTCTATCCTCTTTGAAGACTCATAAAGCGGATTACTTTTCCATGTACTAAAACTCTTGAAAAGTGGATTGGGTGCTTCCCATTTTGACTATTTATATGATGAAAGCAGTTAAACTATACTGGAAGAATAGCAGAATATACAGTTTACGAAATGACGGCTTAACATTCTTATTAATATTTCAAGAAGGTAAAACCATGAAGATGGCACTTACCGGCAAGTCAATGGTTTCAATAGGCGGACGTCTCGTAATATACACAATAATGAAAGTACCAATCAATGACACAACGACTAAGTATAATGTTAAATCATTGCTTGGATGAAAAATGACAAAATACATACCTACGGCCATAAATGAAGATGCAATGATAATATTTTTCTTTCTTTCATTATTCTCGTCAACTGGTACGCTAACAATACTATATTTACTTCGAAGAGTAGCGATGCTAGTAATACTATGTTCTATTTTGCTATACCCATCAGTAATTTCGCTGCTAATGGTTTGTTCTCTTTCGCTAGTAATACTTTGCTCTAGATCGCTATATCTGGCAGTAGATATGCTAGTAATGGTTTGCTCTATTTCGCTATATCCGGTAGTAATTAAGCTAGTAAAGATTTGTTCAATGTCGCTAGTTTGCTCAAATATTTCGCTAATGGTTTGTTCTCCTGCATGGGCCCCAGCAGCAGCACCGGCTATAGCGGCATTAGCAGTGACATCGGCAACAGCATTAGCAGCGTCTTCAGCAGCAGCGGCATCTTCATCATCACCTTGCACAGGAACATTAGCAGCGTCTTCAGCAGCAGCGGCATCTTCAGCAGCAGCATTAGCAGCGTCTTCAGCAGCAGCAGCATTAGCGGCATCTTCATCATCACCTTCCACAGGAACATTAGTAGCATCGTCAGCAGCAACTTGCACAGGAACATTGGCAGCATCTTCAGCAGCAGCGGCATTAGCGGCATCTTGAGCAGCAGCAGCAGCAGCATTGGCAGCATCTTCAGCAGCAGCGGCATTAGCAGCGTCTTCAGCAGCAGCAGCATTAGCGGCATCTTCATCATCACCTTCCACAGGAACATTAGTAGCATCGTCAGCAGCAACTTGCACAGGAACATTGGCAGCATCTTCAGCAGCAGCGGCATTAGCGGCTTCGGCAGCAGCAGCAGCAGCAGCGTCTTGAGCAGCAGCGGCTTTGGCAGCAGCAGCAGCAATAGCAACGTCCTCAGCGGCAACGTCGCGTTGTTCACTGTTAACGCAGTGATACTCGTCTGATAAATTTTAATTTCAAAGATAAAATGCTCTCTCACATTGAACTGTCTGATATTCCTCACAATTTGCAGCATCGCAATCTACTGTACTATATACAGATTAATTGGGAAAATGAAAATAAATTTAATGATTTTACTCACATGGTCATGTCGAGTGGAATATTACTGCAGTCTATCAACAACGTTGATGGATTATTCGTCAAATTTCTAATTAAATTTATTACATAAATATGAAAAAGTATTGCAAACAGGATGCTATTGTTGAATACTATCGGAAGTTGACCAACTGTTTGGATATTATTATTTGAAAGATCCCTGTAAAACTGATAAGCCAAGTTAAATCCCATAAAGCAATATACGTTTTGATACGGGCATCAAACGGTGTCGGTAAAACAGCTCCAGATCTAAATGGCTATTGGCTAGTAAAAATAATAGATTGCCAACGTTGAATACGCTATCGTAGCGTTTATGATTGGAATCTCGATTCGATTCGTGCCCGAACAGTTAATGAATAATGTTCGATCAGTTTCATCATTAAATAGACGACAATGACACCATAGAGGGCATTCTAAACAGCCACTGAAAAAGACAAATAAATATCCAAATAAAATACCATAAATATAGCAGAGCGTATCATTAATACGTTGAATAGTCACATTCTTGTCAACAAACGACTTGGCATTGCATATATCAATAATGAAGTTTGATGTTGGTGAAAATAATGGTAAAAGCGCCAAGGGTTCGATGATTGAAAAATTTTGAAGACGAAAATTCACACTTGCCGGCGGACTAAGTGTTCAAGCAAATGTGAGTTTACATATGGCATATAGTTGGTTGTTAAGGAAAGAAAGAAAACTTAATAATAATACAAATAGTTTCGCATCAAATTGCATTTCCTTGCTGTATCACTGCTATTACATATTGCTAGATACTCACAAAGTAAAATTTCTGAATGCATTCGACTCGATTATTGTCACACTTGATTGAAATTCAAGTTTATTCCTATGAAAAAGGTCAATTTACATTACAATTATCAAACTCGTGCGTTATTTTACTGCCGCTAAATGAATCGCTTTTGAGGACATCAATAAAGCTTATTCTATGGAATTATGTAAGAAAGGACTAGAAAAATTGATATTTCTGTAGTTTAATTCATATAAATCAATTTAAAATTATAAATATATATAAACGCAATGAAATAATATGCTAGCATTTCTCGTAAGTACAAAAGATAATAGTTATATTTTGTGAATGCATTACCACGCTTACTAGTTGTTCATGAAGTTATTAAGAAATAAATTAAATCATCGATACATCCATTCTATGTGTTAAATATGAACAAAATACCTAGTTGTTGGCGGTGTTGCTGAACCAAAATATCTGAATTGGGAGAGATTAGAAGCGGTTTAGTATATATATTACATGCTGTTTAAAGAAGAATAATATAATTAAATCTAAAGTATTTTAAAACAAGAGATGACCTTTCTTTGATAGTATGATTTATGAACGTAACAATTTGGTCAAATAAAGTATCAAATATAAAAACCAGAATTGCTAATTGTATTAAGCGAAATATAATTAAAGTAATTTGCTAAAATTATCATGAAATACAGAAACGTATAGGCTATTAAAGGTGCCATTAAATGCATTGGCATTGATTACTCCAATTTTTGATGTTCCTAACATTCCAAAATATCTATAAAACAGTGAGTATAGTGTTGATAATGAATGAAGGTAAATGATGGACTATATTTCTAAATGATATTTTTTTCTCAAATATGAGTTAAATGTTGACACAAGAACAGTTATTTTTAAAATACAGTAATTTGCTAAAATTGTCATTCAAATATAAAAACTTACAGTTGTTGAAATGTGCCACTAAATGCATTGGTGTTAATGGTTTCAATTTCTGATATTCCCCCGATATAACCAAAATATCTATATAAAAAAAGAAGTTAGTATAGTGTTGATAATGAATGTAGGTAAATAATTGTGAATGCATCGTTTAGTCAAATATATGACAGTATTGGCAGTCATACAAAAGCAAATATAAAATAAAATATGCTAAAAGAATCATTTGAATTTATATCAAACATTTGGCTAAATGTTCCCCTAAATGCATTGGAGTTGATTAATGTTATTTTTGATGTTCCCCCCGTGCCATAACCAAACCAGCTAAAAAAAAGTTAGTATCGTATTGATAATGAATGTTAAATAATCGACTATATTCTATAGTGATCTCCTTTTCTCAAATATGAGTTCAACGTACGCTTATTTGTAAAATAAATAAATTTGCTAAAATTGTCATTCAAATACAAAAACGTACAATGTATTAACTCTACCACCAAATGCATTGGCATCGATCAACCCAATTTCCGATATTCCCGAGTAAACGCCAAAATATCTATATAAAAAAGAAGTTAGTATAGAATGAAGGTAAATAATTGTGAATGCATCGTATAGTCAGTCATATATGATGACAGTATTGGCAGTGATACAAAAGCAAATATAAAATCAAATATGTTAAAAGAATCATTTAAATTTAGATCATACATTCCGAAACGAAATGCGCCACTAAATGCATTGGCATTGATGACTCCAATTTTTGATGTTCTCGTGGAATAGCCAAAATAGCTAAAAAAAAGTGACTATCATGAAGATAATGAATAAAGTTTAAATAATGGACAATATTTCTTAGTGATCTCTTTTTCTAAAATATGAGTTTAAATGTTGACACACGAACAGTTATTTTTAAAATACAGTAATTTGCTAAAATTGTCATTCAAATACAAAAACTTACAGTTTATCATAGGTGCCACTGAATGCATTAGCATTAATGGTTTCAATTTCTGATATTCCCCCCCTATAACCAAAATACCTATATATAAAAAGAAGTTAGTATGGTGTTGATAATGAATGAAGGTAAATAATTGTGAATGCATCGTTTAGTCATATATGATGATAGTATTGGCAGTCATATAAAAGCAAATATAAAATAAAATATGCTATAAGAATCATTTGAATTTAGATCATACATTGTGTAAATTGTGCCACTAAATGCATTGACGTCGATTACTCCTATTTTTGATCTTCCATTGTCGGAACCAAAATATCTAGAAAAAAAAGGTGACTATCATGCTGATAATGAATCAAGTATAAATGATGGACTATATTTCTTAGTAATCTCTTTTTCTAAAATACGAGTTAAATCACGTACGATTATTTGTAAAATAAAGAAATTTGCTAAAATTGCCATTGAAATATAAAAACGTACAGCTCTCCAAATATGCCATTAAATGCATTGGCACTAATCGTTCCAATTGTTGATGCTCCATTATAACCAAAATAGCTATATATAAAAAGGTGAGTATAGTGTTGATAATGAATAAAGTTAAATAGTTGTCTCTTAGTGATATCTTTTTCTCAAATATGAGTTATAAATGTAGACACACGTACGCTTATATTGAAAATAAAGTAATTTGCAAAAAATTTCATTCAAATACAAAAACGTACAGTTGACTAAATGTGCCACTAAATGCATTGGCACTAATCGTTCCAATTGTTGATATTCCTTGGTTGGCACCAAAATATCTGAAAAATGAGAAGATTGTGTCACGATAAGTCAATAAACACTTCATATTATCGAATTAATAAGAATTATTGATAACTTTATGTTACTATCCTTTCACTTCAATGTAACAACTTACAATTTTTTGTTTAAAATTTTTGAATTAAATGCAAAATTTCTTATTACGGTGACTGAGAAGTTGCCATTATTTCCAAAGTAGCTATAATATCATTGGAGATAAAATCTCAAATCGATTAATACAAACCTATCTCCAATGCTCGATGGAACGGCAAAAAATTGGATTTCAAAAACTGAAAAATAATTATTTGATCCTCCAAAGCAAAGCCTGTTGATTGATTTAGCAAATATTTGTATAGTGATTGCGACTTTACTTCGAAGTGCTAGTGCATGCTGTGAGATTCAAATTGAAAGATGTAATATTTCCGCTAATGCAACTGTATTGATTATTAAATGGAGAAAATAAATATTTTTACTTTTTGTCGGTAGATGTTGTGCAAATGCTCATTTCATCTGCAGTCGTGAAATTCGCAGCATTACAAACGAGGGAATTGGTACAATCGGCGACTATATGAAAATCACAGTTTATATGTTATAGCAATATTCATAATACTTACTAATTATTATTATACGTAGGGTAAGGATGATTGATATACATATAAATCTCAAACTCATTTTGAAAATTGTAAATGTGTTGACTTGGGTTATGAATGCTCTCCAACACATGCATGTTCTAGTTGTTACGGCAGTTGCCATGGTAATTATGCTTTGGTTACATGTAAACCGTTGCAGTATTATTTCCACAACAACAACAATTGGTTCCCAAGTACTTAAAAGCTCAGTTGCTTATTACACGATCGAATAATAACGTACTGTTTTATATAATAATATTTAGCATATTAAAATACTTTAATGGATATTCCCCTTAAAAATTCAAATCTCGAAATCAATAATACAAGGGTTTTTCGTCCCAATATGCCCAAACAAATTTCATCCAACTGATTACTGCGAAATGAGAGCCGTCTAAATATTTATAATTTAGTTGTTCAACATATTATCTTATAAGTATTTAATATAATTATGTTGGACATTAACTATTTACTTCGCTTGTATTTATGAAAATCAACATCGCAAAATCAAACAGATAGCAAAAGGAATCGATTTAAATCTTTATTCCCCTTCTAGAATATCTATTTGACATATTTATAAGATGAAGATGTCCCATGTATCACGTCATAAAATACTTATTACCATACCAGAAGAAGCCTATTGAATGCGATGTAACCTCTGACGAAGAAACGCTTTCCATTGTAATGACTAGCTGTCATTATTTTGTTCTTTTGCGACATTGCACAACAAGACATGAGCTGCGGCGTCTGTCAGGCTACATTTACTAAATAGTATCGAAATTGAAACGAATATAATCGGATCACTTCATATTATGCAATTCGAGCTACCGGTAAACCAAGGAACCGTTTTTTGTAGCGATATCGCAAATATAGCATTAGCGAAAATGTCGTATTTTTTCTTTATGGTTAAGAAGAAATTCCAGAGCATTATAGTGTTAACAACCAATGTTTCCTTCCTCTCTTTCGAAACTTATCCCAATATACTGTAGATCGTCAGCATTCTAAGATTTTTAGTCGTCAACGCCGATTCTCATGAAGTTCGCTTCGTGCGATCCTACCAAGCGAAGTTGGTCAAGATTGGCATTATTGGAGAACAATGAATTTACCCACAAGAACTTAAATAGCAGAATTCAGATCCAATGAGGGAAAATAAGCATCAGTTAGACGTATCACTCTCTTGAACGACATCAAGAGACTTTGGTGTGGCAGCCAGACTCATCGACAAGGATGATCTCTTCTCTAAAATGGTTGATTTTATTGTCGAGGGAACTCCATACGATAGTAAGTGCAAAATGCGACCTTTGACCGCATTCTTAAAATCGGTTAGGTTCTCTTTCGATTATTTTCGGTGGTATCGTTAAACAATCGACTGCACATAATTACAATGGTTAGATCTTTAATCTATATTGAGGTTCTTGAAAGCTAATACAAGTAGACATCATCATGGGAATTTAGGTGCGACCAATGCCATCCCGATTGCCTCTTATCCGATAGAATGTATTTAAATTGTGAAATTAAGCTCAAAGAGTTAAATTCTGAGAACTGAGGCTTTGTCGACGTATTGCTTAATTCTCCTATTGGGATACACAAATGGAGTATTTGTATGGTCATTGCCATCAAAAAGTAGAATTACAAAAGACAAAAGGTGTTTTAATATTTGGTCTTTTTAAATTTGACATTATTATTAATAGGCTTTTTAGATGTAGTCTTTGGAGATTCAATATACCAATAAAAACCACATGTCAGGAGAAAACGTATCCCAGCAAATATTAAGCGTAAAGAGTTGCCTTTTAACAGTTTGTGTCGAAATCGTTCCTCAGGTTGAACTAGATGAATCAACAGTGTCGATTAGCATGTCAAAGTATGTTGCTCATGTACTGATCGACATTGGAAAAAAAAGAGTTGATAATTAAGAAACGGCTCTTTTCAGCATCCTATCTCGTTAAAACATTCAACTATTCGATCTCACCTAGCTCCTTCATTGGTTGTTCTGACATTAATGTATTTATTTCAAGTTAAAAATAGTTTTACCCTTTGACGTTAATGAATCTCCAAGTTGATACTGGCCTGACATTGAGCCTTGATTTAATGCCCTCAGAATTTGTTAGCAAAAAACTTTCGAATACTGGTATTTGTTCTGTCGGCATGCACTATTACTTGGATACCCATCCCAAGAGAAAGTTGAGGAATGAGAATGAGATGGAGCTCAACAAGAAGGTTAGTTTAGGAGAACGCGAAAAAACGGAAGAACAATAATATCAAATGGTGCATGTTCACGTTTACCCCAAAAGGCATCATCTTGATAATAGAAACGCCATCATTAAATAGATGCAATACGCCAAATCGGTCTAGCTTAATACACACTTGGAAAAACGTCCATTGAATAAAAACAAAATAATGTTATTTTTCAACAAATTCTGGATCCAAAATGGAATCGAACTGATAATAACGAAAGATGGATTTGTTTCACGAACACCATCTTCTTCAATTACGGAGTTGAATAAAATCAAAAATATAATATTATTCAATGCAACGTACTCTATATACCTGTTCTAGACTATGAACTTGATACTTACACATTTTATTTTGTTGTTCGAGCTAAGGTTTAAATACAATACTACATTTGGATTCACCAAGTGTTAAAATTTCCAGTAAAGAAACAAATGTAATAATTTCCTATTAAAAGAAACTATTTGATACTAATCCAAGTGGGAAGAAAATAACTTTAACCCGAATGCTTTTTTGGTAGACATAACTTCCCAATCCAAGTTTTTTTATTATACATTTGTAACTGATCATTCTATCGTCTTTGAAGACTCATAAAGCGGATTACTTTTCCATGTACTAAAACTCTTGAAAAGTGGATTGGGTGCTTCCCATTTTGACTATTTATATGATGAAAGCAGTTAAACTATACTGGAAGAATAGCAGAATATACAGTTTACGAAATGACGGCTTAACATTCTTATTAATATTTCAAGAAGGTAAAACCATGAAGATGGCACTTACCGGCAAGTCAATGGTTTCAATAGGCGGACGTCTCGTAATATACACAATAATGAAAGTACCAATCAATGACACAACGACTAAGTATAATGTTAAATCATTGCTTGGATGAAAAATGACAAAATACATACCTACGGCCATAAATGAAGATGCAATGATAATATTTTTCTTTCTTTCATTATTCTCGTCAACTGGTACGCTAACAATACTATATTTACTTCGAAGAGTAGCGATGCTAGTAATACTATGTTCTATTTTGCTATACCCATCAGTAATTTCGCTGCTAATGGTTTGTTCTCTTTCGCTAGTAATACTTTGCTCTAGATCGCTATATCTGGCAGTAGATATGCTAGTAATGGTTTGCTCTATTTCGCTATATCCGGTAGTAGTTAAACTAGTAAATATTTTGCTAATGGCTTGCTGTCTTGCACGGGCCACGGCAGCAACACCGGCAATAACGGCATTACCAGTGGCATGCCCACGAGTATTAGCAGCATCTTGCATAGGAACATTAGTAGTGACTTCAGCAGCACCTTGCACAGGAACATTAGTAGTGTCTTCAGCAGCACCTTGCACAGGAATATTAGTAGTGACTTCAGCAGCACCTTGCACAGTAACATTAGTAGTGTCTTCAGCAGCATTTTGCACAGGAACATTAGTAGTGTCGTCAGCAGCAACTTCCACAGGAACAGTAGCAGTGTCTTCAGCAGCATCTTCCACAGGAACAGTAGCAGCGTCTTCAGCAGCATCTTCCACAGGAACGTTAGCAGCGTCTTCAGCGGCAACGTCGCGTTGTTCACTGTTAACGCAGTGATACTCGTCTGATAAATTTTAATTTCAAAGATAAAATGCTCTCTCACATTGAACTGTCTGATATTCCTCACAATTTGCAGCATCGCAATCTACTGTACTATATACAGATTAATTGGGAAAATGAAAATAAATTTAATGATTTTACTCACATGGTCATGTCGAGTGGAATATTACTGCAGTCTATCAACAACGTTGATGGATTATTCGTCAAATTTCTAATTAAATTTATTACATAAATATGAAAAAGTATTGCAAACAGGATGCTATTGTTGAATACTATCGGAAGTTGACCAACTGTTTGGATATTATTATTTGAAAGATCCCTGTAAAACTGATAAGCCAAGTTAAATCCCATAAAGCAATATACGTTTTGATACGGGCATCAAACGGTGTCGGTAAAACAGCTCCAGATCTAAATGGCTATTGGCTAGTAAAAATAATAGATTGCCAACGTTGAATACGCTATCGTAGCGTTTATGATTGGAATCTCGATTCGATTCGTGCCCGAACAGTTAATGAATAATGTTCGATCAGTTTCATCATTAAATAGACGACAATGACACCATAGAGGGCATTCTAAACAGCCACTGAAAAAGACAAATAAATATCCAAATAAAATACCATAAATATAGCAGAGCGTATCATTAATACGTTGAATAGTCACATTCTTGTCAACAAACGACTTGGCATTGCATATATCAATAATGAAGTTTGATGTTGGTGAAAATAATGGTAAAAGCGCCAAGGGTTCGATGATTGAAAAATTTTGAAGACGAAAATTCACACTTGCCGGCGGACTAAGTGTTCAAGCAAATGTGAGTTTACATATGGCATATAGTTGGTTGTTAAGGAAAGAAAGAAAACTTAATAATAATACAAATAGTTTCGCATCAAATTGCATTTCCTTGCTGTATCACTGCTATTACATATTGCTAGATACTCACAAAGTAAAATTTCTGAATGCATTCGACTCGATTATTGTCACACTTGATTGAAATTCAAATTTATTCCTATGAAAATGGTCAATTTACATTACAATTGTCGAACTCCCTACGTGATTCGACCGCCATTAAATGAATCACTTTTGAGGATATCGATAAAGCTTTTTTAGTGAATAAAAGGATTAAAAATTGATATTTTTGTAGTCTAATACATATAAATCAATTTGCAATTATAAATATATAGCAAGTTTAATAAAATAATTAGTTAACATTTCTCGTTAGTACAAAGATAATATTTATATTTGTGAATCAACGGACTACTACACTTGATAATTGTTATGAATTATTATGAAAGATAAATTAAATCATTACATCCATTCTTTATGTTAAAATATGGACAAATTACTTAGTTGTTAGCGTTGGTGCTGGATTGAATAAACCTAAAATTCTGAATTGGGAGAGATTAGTAGCAGCTTAGTGAATATATAAATATATACAGTATATGCACTATATGCTGTTAAAAGAAGAATATCATAATTAGAGATCTAAAGTGTCTTAAACCAAGAGATGACCTTTCTTTGATGTTATAGTATATATATATATTATCAAATATAGCATTAAATATAAAATACCCGAATTGTTAATTGTATTAAGCAAATTAAATTATTTAATTTACTAAAATTGTCATCGAACTACCAAAACGTACAGTTGTGCAAAGGAGCCACTAAATGCATTGGCATTGATTACTCCAATTTCTGATATTCCATTAGAACCAAAATATCTATAATAAAAAAGTTATATAGTGTTGGATGAAGTTATATAATTGTGAATGCATCGTTTAGTCAAATATGATGACAGTATTGGCCATAAAAATTGTACATGATATCAATCAAAGCGAAAATAAGAAAAAATATGCTTAAAGAATTATTTAAATTTATATCATACACTACGGGATATGTGCCACTAAATGCATTGGCGTTGATTTCTCCTATTTTTGATCTTCCATTGGAAAAGGCAAACCAGCTAAAAAAAAATGGTGACTCGTATCTTGATAATGAATAAAGTTTCAACAATTGACTCTATTTCTTAGTGATCTCTTTTTCTCAAAAATGTGGTATATGTAGACACATGTCAAGTTACTTGTAAAATAATGTAAGTTGTAAAATTGTCATTGAAATACAAAAACGTACAGCTCAGCAAATGTGCCATTAAATGCATTGGTATCGATCAACCCAATTTCTGATATTCCAGAACCACCAAAATATCTATAATAAAGAGTTGGTATAGTGTTGATAATGAATGAAGTTATATAATTGTGAATGCATCGTTTATTTAATTATGATGACAGTATTGGCAGTCATACAAATTGATCATTATATCAAAAAGCGAAAATAAGAAAAAATATTCTTAAAAGAATCCTTTATATTTATGTCGTACATGGCAGTATATGTGCCACTAAATGCATTGGTATTGATTGCTCCTATTTTTGATGATCCAGTGCTATAACCAAAATAGCTATATAAAAAAAAGTGACAATCGTGTTGATAATGAATAAAGTTAAATAATTGGCTATATTTATTAATGATCTCTTTTTCTCAACTATAATTTAAATCTACACACACGCATATTATTTGTAAATAAAGGAATTTGTAAAATTGTCATTGAATTATAAAAGCGTGCAGGTTAGTAAATGTGCCAATAAATGCATTGGTATCCATCAACTCAATTGTTGATATTCCACAATTGAAACAAAAATATCTGAAAAATGAGATGATATGCCGTGATAAGTCAAAAACACTATCACATCATTGAAGGTAGAATCTCAAATCGATTAAATACAAACATAGTTTTTACAGAACTGCTCGATGTAACGGCCAAAAGTTGAATTTCTAAAGTCGAAAAGTAATTAGTTAATCCTCCAAAGCAAACTCTGTTGATTTATTTAGCAAATATTTGTATGGTAGTTGCGATTTCACTTCAGAGGAGATTTAGTGCATGCTGTGAGATTCAAATTTAACGACGTAATATTTCCATTAATGCAACTGTTTTTAAGATTAAATGAAGAAACAAAATATTTTTACCCGCCGTGGGAAGATACTGCGCAAACGTTCGCTTCATCTGCAGTCGTGAACGTAGCATCATTACAAACGAGGATAGTAGGCGATGTCGATGTGCAGTCGGCGACTGCATGAAACCACAGTTTTATATGTTATAAAAGTACTAATAATACTTACTAATTATTATTATACGTAGGGTAAGGATGGTTGAAATACAAATAAATCTCAATGCCATTTTTGAAAATGGTTGTAAATATGTTGACTTGGTTATGAATGCGTGCTAGTTTCTCGGAGTGTTGCCATGGTAATTATTTTTTTGACACACGAACCAACACAACGAATGGTAAGTACAGATTCAAAAACTAAGCTACATCTTATACAGTCGATAAATAAAGTGTTGTTTACTTATAACACTTAACTATTAAAAATTCAATTGCGAATAAAATATTGCATGGGTTTTGGTGTGAATATATGCAAATAAAACTGATCCAAACCAGTTTCGTTCCAACTTATTTTCAGGAAATGAGGGCCACTCGAAAAACATATTATTTTAGAAGAATTTACCACAATTATGTTGGATATATACTATATACTTCATTTGTTTGAGTGCTTGCTCTTTGAAATATTGACCTAGCTAAATCAAAACAAAACATTAAATTTAAATCTTTACTATTCCTCTGGAATAATCCATTTGACACATTTCGAAGAAAAAGAGGTTTCACTATCGCATCCTAAAAAATAATATTTTCCCAGCACCATTGGAATTAATATTAAATTAATTATTTTATCATTAGCTTATCACTGGGACGACATGATATTTATTCAGCGACATTAAACCTATACAATCGACCCCCTTTTTTTCTTTTTCAAAGAATACTAATAATTTATTACGGAATAACAATGTTACCTATTCATATTTGTGGGATAGCCTCGCTTTTTTTTAATGTTTTTATTTTGACCTTTCAATTATCTCATAATTTTCTAATACTTGTATGGAAATCATTTTTCTGATTTTATATTGGTTTGAGTAATTTGTATCCCTAGTCGAATGATTTAACAGCAGAGCATTATCAATAGTTGGAGTAGTGACATTGTATAGAGAAAGAATGGAGCTGGCCCTATAAGAAGTGGCATATGCCACTTTTAACAATATTAGTTTAATTGTGGGCGCACAGCAATTCTAAAAGTGACTTGCACATAATTGGATATAGATAAGGGTTCCGGACCGTTTATTAAATTCAATAAGTTGAACAATATTTCATGCTGTTTGCATTGGGACATTTCCTCGAGAGATGAATTTGTTAACGAAGTTGGAAACTCGTCTTATTCCGACTTTTTAACACCGAAAATTCAAATTCCACAGACCGTCGTAGTTTTTGATGGTTTAGGAACTCATCTCCCTTTGATGGTATATCCCTCCAGGCTGAATCGAACATTGTGACAGTCAATTGTTCTATATGTGTTTGTTACTTTCACTTTATAATAAAATTTTAATCCTTTGATACAGTTATAAATAGACCGTTTTGTCTGAAGTTAGCAATCCAATTTACAATTATTATGCCACTATTAATATTATTAATATTTTGATCTTAGAGAAAGAAACTTTTAATTCTAAATTGCAATATTCTCATTTCCTTTTTCATATGTCATATAGGTCTATAGCTTCTACTATACACCTCGATCTGTGCAAAAGAGGTGTCCTTCGCCGTACCGTATGTTCCATCAAGTCTTATGCGTTTTAAATGTCAAAAGTTGCCATTGTATTTTTAGTTTGTGTGTGCGTGTGTGTGTGTGACACCTTGGCGCCTTATTTTTTCACTGGGAAGCAGCGTTGTCACACACACGTCACGCAAGTCATCACCACCACCACTACCACCACACACGAGGTTTTTCACTTCCCCCTCTTTTATTGCAACGAGAAAGTGTTCGAGAGTGTCATGGATATTGATAGAGCTGCTTATCGTTTATGGAGAGTTAGACGAACTATATATAATCTATGTCATGATAGAGGCTATTTAGTTAGTAAACAAGAATTGGAAATTACAGAAGATGAATTTAAAGAAAAATTTGGTGATGTGCCTGCTCGAAGTGAACTCACTATTCTTGTACACCATAAGGTATGCAATTTGGTTTTTTCTTTCATTGACTAACAATATGATAAAAAATAATATAAAGGATGATCCAACAGACCAATTATTTGTTTTCTTTCCCGACGATCCAAAAGTTGGCGTGAAACCCATACGTGCTTACTGCGGAGTAAGAGCGTTTTTATTTTCGTCTTACATTTCTTTGCATGTTACCAACTGCCATTATAGAGAATGCAAGAAGAAAATATCCAAAGAGCCATTGTCGTTGTCCAACAAAGTATGACCCCCTTGGCGAAACAAGTAAGAGTGTCTTCTTTTTTCTTTTTCTTTTTTTTAATCATCATTGTCTAGGCTTTACAGGAAATGCAACCCAAATATATCCTAGAAGTGTTTTTGGAAGCAGAATTACTGGTTAACATAACAGAGCATGAATTAGTGCCGAAACATCAAGTTTTAAGTGTTGAAGAAAAAAAGAACTTATTAGCTCGTTATATGCTCAAAGAGACACAGTTGCCTCGTATTCAAATCACGGATCCAGTTGCAAGATACCTTGGTCTGAAAAGGGGTCAAGTTGTCAAAATCATCAGAAATAGCGAAACGGCTGGTCGATATATGACATATCGCCTTGTGGTGTAGAATTATGAATTTTATTTGATGTTTCTCCTTTTGATTGAACCTATTATATCACGCTAATAAAACGTGGGCCAAACACTAAATTTAGTTTTACTAGTTTCTCTTTTTAGATGACCATGGTGCGAGGAAGCAATGTCAACTCGGTTCGGATGTATTTTTTTGTTCGCTATTGATAAACTAAAGTATCAATCTTCGAGAACGAGTTGGAAGTGCAGTTAGAATTTTTATTTGATTATTTACCAAAAATCCTTCGCAAACGATAATAATAATGCCGCTTCAAAAGAGATTAAACATATCAACAGAGCAAAGTTTAAAGACTTTGAAATCCTTTTTGTATGCATAAAAAATGGAGTCAATTGGATGATGACGAATAATATCAGTTCAATTACTTGGTTTAACAAATCAAAAAAATTATAATTGTAACCGGTTGCAGACCTGTTCTAGACCATGAACTTGGTACTTGAACATTTATTTTGTAGTTGGATCTACGGTTAAACGCAAAAAACGTTATTGCAATCACATTTTTTAAAAAATAATAACTGTATAAGACTCCAAGAGCGTAAGGTTTTCAAAAAACAAAAGAAAGTAGAGATTTGCCATCTACGAAATTGATTTGATTTCATTGTATTACTTTCAAACAAATAAAAATAGGATTTGGATTGGAGGATGAGTCTATACACTATAGTCGTGACAAGAGTTGTTATGCAAATTGTCAATGTAAATGGCGTCGAACTATTGTGCAAGACTTTTGCTAATGAAAATAAGAATTAGACGACATTATTTTACAGATTCAAAATCATTCATACGATTCTATATGGGTTGCTTTCTTTTCTTTCATTTCTTTTTTTTTGCTTCTATCGTGAAGACACATTTATATTATGTATATTGGCTAGGGCCGATGCTTATAACAGTATCGTCTTCGTTTGATATTGTACAAATATTCAAATACAAAAAAGTTGTGTTTGCTTGCGTTATTATTATCTCCCCTTTTTGTAAATCAACCTGCAATATACCTCTACACGTCTAGCTGTGTTGTTTTTAAAAGCTATAGCTAATATTACATATTTTCCAAGATTGAATAATGGACATTTATTCATCTTCCGGATCTGAAATAGCTAAAGAAAACGACTCTTCCGAAGTGTCAATCGGTGCCGGACTCGCTGATAATTCGGTGGTCGTGTCCCCCACTGGAAATTCAAGATACAAAAGTTTTAATTAACAATTCAATCGAAATTATCATTTCTCAACCCATAAAAACCAATTTTCATATGATATCACAGGATTTCAAAACAATTACCTTCTGTATCACTTTCATTATCCTCGCTTTCATCTGGGGCAATTGCTTGGGACGAAATTTCCTCTCCTTGCAAGTTCCGATGCTTCAAATTACCAAACCAAAACGCTTGGCGACACTGATTGTTCTCTAGCATTACTTTAACGCGAAATACTAAGGATTCCAGAGCTCTTTTCAATGGAGGAACATAACTGGTCAATTTTACTTCCTACGAAAAAGCGCGTTATAAACACGTTTATATGATTTTTGTTTTTTGAAAACCTTAATCACTTTTGTATGGTTGCAAATGTTCTGTAAACTACGTGTACTGCTTTGTAAATTACGTAGCAGTAGCATAACATCTTCTTTGTTGTCTCGCAATCGGCTATCTACATATGGCATTGCAATTTTCAAGAATAGGTCAATAAATTGTCGGCTTCCTCGCATAACATTTCCCATAATGGAGCGATGATCAAATGTTTTCACCATAATGACCAACGACTGTAGCACACTAACATAGATAAACAAGTTCAATATCGTGGCGTTCTCTGTCATCGCAGTATGAGATAAATCAAGCTTCTTCATATATTCAATCAAAACATAAATGCATACTTTGTAATACAAATGAAACGTCCCCCGTGTCAATAAGGGGTGCTCCTTGGACTGATTTACACTACTGTCCAATAATTCACACATAATATGAATGACAACCGTTTCCAAACTTTTGATATCATTTGACAGTAGCAAGTAATTCTGCAACACAAACGGAATAAATTGGTTACTAATGTTACTGCTAGAGTAAACATTTTGCTTCTTTAAATGCGCTTCACACAAGGAGGATATATCATGTTGATACGGAACATGTTTTGATTTGATGGACAAATGAGAGAGCAATCGAATGAAAGCTATCAAATACGAGCGATGTCTATTGAATATCTCCGTGTCGCTGTTTGTAAAAGATTTAAAGTATTCATATAAATGTTTGAAATGGTGCTCAATATTCATGGTCGAAGACGACGTCGCGGATGAAAACATTCGGAATGACAGCTTAATCAAACACTTTTCAAACAATGCTTCGTTTTCTATCGATTCAAATCCTGTCCAATTTAACAACACATAGAATATATTGAACAAAACTTCAATAATATTTATCATTATCCTCGTTTCATCCGTTTCGATCTCATTACTTTCGCTATTTTCAAACAAGGCTTTGTTGATATCTTCCAAAAAGCGACACAAATTGGGTAATATATCAACAATAAAATTCACCATAACAACGACATCAGTAACTTGTAACTCTGATTTTGTGGCATTCGGCTTTATCTGACTAGCGCAACTCGGCAGACTTTGCTCTAGTTTAACGTTCAAATTAGTCAAAATAAACAATAGTTCATTCAACTTCAATGAATTGGTGTCGGGCTTTGCTAATCCTAGTGATAAGTCTTTATATTTGAAAATATGAAATACGTCCATTTCCAAGTCGTTCAAGTATATTTCACAAAATTGTTGAAAATTCTTAATAGGTATTTTGCTGCTACATGGCCCCACATCGCTTTGGATGCTCATATTCATGACTGGCAAATTATTCATGCAGACACTATTCAATTCCATGCAAGGGAAGGCAGTTTCTAACATCTGCTTTAAATGTATTAAATGCGTTAATCTCGATAAAACTCGACATTGTATTTCTTCATCAGACTGTGAAGCGAAAGCATTGAGTAATTCACTAATCCAATTATAGGAATGTACAATACATGCCACATATATGGCCAATTGCGCACTGTCTAAGGATTTGAATGTATCTGTTTCAACAACCATTCTAGGATGGAGCAGCAATGGACATCCTAATAATCCGTCGATATTCTTCAGTGAGCCATAGTTGTAGTTCTTTTCTGTCGTTTGGAATAGTTTAAATTGAGAAACAAAGTAGAGCAGCGACTGCCTATCTTCAATACACTCAGATGTAATTAATGGATAAACTTTGATATAAATGGTAGTTTCATCTTCTTTTTCGATATTGAACATGAGATGTGATTTTTGGATTGCATCGACCTCTGCTAGTTCACTTAAAAAGCGATCTTGAAAGTCGGAAACAATTGTGTCGTTAACCCATTCGACAATCGTAGTATTCTTGGACTTTGATTGCTTCAAACAATAAGATAGTTCGTTGTAAAATAGTGATAAATATATCGGTAATTTGCAGCACTGCAGAACCATTTCTAATAATTGATGAATATGATCAGTCAAATCTCGTGGTAGCGGGGAGGATGAGGTCGTAATCGACAGATGGTGAGCCAATGTCACTGCCGTAACAATTCCCATCCATTTATATTTGTATTGATGACCAGACATCTGTTTACGAACAATCATATTTAAATCATCTTTCATTAATGCATCCTTATTTTGATTCGCTACGGTGAGTCGACAAAATAGTGTAATCAGATTTCTGATTTGACTAATATTCATGGTGTCCATTACATCCAGCAAGCTTTTAAGCATAACCACAAAGCTAGACAATGCCTGACATGTAGCAGGCGATACTTCCGTTAAATGTAGCAGCACATATATCGCTTCATCAGCTTCCGCCGTGATACCACTTCCGACGTGACTTATTAGCGACCCTACAAACTCTTGTTGGTGGTATGAATCATTCATTCCTGTAAACAATTCAATATACATTCTGGAAGCAATCTTCATTAAATTGGAATGATTTGATCGTAAGAATAAATCACTCAAGTTTAAAACTGATCCAGTGAAATAATGACGCACAGGAAGCTTCAAACAGCTACTAATTAATTGGACATTAAATATTCCAGCTTTAATTTTCTTCTTAAATAAAATTACTGAATTTCGCTTAAACGCATCAATGGAGTGTAGTACAATACACACGACAACATCAAAGACACAACTTTCTGTATCATTGTCAATCACTTTCAGAAATCCGTCAGCAATGTGTCTACGGTAACTAAAAGCCGACTTTAAAGCTTCAATGATCATTGACATCTCAGTGTTTTGCTGAGATTTTGCATTGCGTGTTGCGGTGCTATCCTCAGAAAATAAGGTTAGTCGCTTTCGGAATTGCATGACGACATTTTGGATTGTATCTACTGTTGTTGTCTGAAGTATAAACTTAATAATGACAGGAAGATCCCCTATATTAGCAGCATCAAAAGTTTGCATGACTGCATTTCGCACATCGTCTAGCAAAGTAGGATCCAAATCAAGGTTAGAAAAGGTATCGAGGATAACGACGGTTAATTCACGATGATCACCTAAGAGCCTTTTTAATTCCTCTATTGTGACTTTGAAGGATTTATCGTCACAAATTTCAGGAAGCACGCTTATTATCTCTCTTTGGAATTCAACGGGCACGATACCGAGAATTTCAAATAGCTTTACAATGACCGCCAAAGAATGCGACAAGCGAGTCAACCACCGAAATTGCTGAAGAATGAGCCGCGTTATCGTGATGCTCCCAGAAGCATTACTACATGTAGAAAAGGAGTTGTCGTATTGGTTACGTACTCATAAATGTTTCTCACTTTGTCATGGCATCCATTGATAGTTCGGCTGCTTTTTCAAGCAAGGCAGTTGCTACTTCAAGTTGGACCGAATCAATATTAAGTAGCAATCTCAGTAGAGTTTCGTGACAATTACAGCTATAATAAATTTAAGTAAATGTAATCCAACAAAAAGATATTACATAGCTTCAGCGGATTCAATGCTTATTGGCAGTAATAAAGATTTCAAACTATTTTCCAGTTCAATGTGAGTTTCAAACGCCGTAATAAATGGCATTCGAATGTTTTCTTTTCGCAGTTCAGATACTAGTTTCTGTCTAAAACTAAGTAATTCCATATTCACTATAAGAAAGCATTTAGGTTGACCATTTTACAATCTCTTAATCGAATAACCTAACAATGGGCTGCCAACATCCGCGTTCAATTTTAACCCGCATTTCTGAAGCGTGTCTACAAAAGCATTCGATTGTGAATCAGGTCGTTTTCGAGCTTGCCAAATTTCACGTCATTTCAATTACTTAAAAGCACTCAAACCTTGGTCATTCGTTGTTACGTCTTGCCGCCTCTTTAATCCTACGGGCATGCCTTGGCGGGGAAGGGAAACAAATAATGCGTAACGCTAAGTGATGATATATCGCGATATTGAGGTTTCAATAGCAGGAATAATAAGAAATAGTTAAATAGTAATAATTGTCAATCGCTTGTGTGTAAGTGTGTCTCTTAAATCTTGGCAATGGTTTTTTTTAAAAAAATTTACTTTTTTTTATTTTCCTTCTTTCTATTCGATGGATGATTCAGTGAATCCAAACTTGAAATTTCCCGCCAGTAATGGTACCAACTCGCCGCCCTGCCAAAGGAAATGAAATTGGTGTTTTAGTAGATAATTAATAGGGAGGAATGATTCTCGGTCTTTACTAAATCATCAGTTTCGTTTTCGCTGGAGAAAAAAGTAGGGAGGGAATCGTCATGTTTGGGTTGCGTTTTGGTTGGTATTCGTGATTCCTCTATGTATTGCATTGTATTTTTTGTCAATTGATCTGAGAATTATAGATGTTAAATACTTTTTGTTCTTTTTAAAAGCATATATGAAAATCGTTTGCATGAGCTTTTGATTTGATTCTCTCCCCTTTTTTTTTTGCTTAGGGCAATTAAAGACCCGTTGTGAAACGAAACGAGTAGGATGGGATCGCGATTGGGTGTAAAACGCATCTATCAACATTTGTCATTCTCTACAATATTAAAAGAAAATGTTTTTCGGCATTGCACATGAGGCGGAGTTAACAACAATGAGACGTAAATTCATTTGAAATTATTGACAAAGCAGTACAACATTTATGTCTCTACAGTAAAATGATCCCTTTGAGCTCCAACTAACATATTCAAGAATCCTTTTTTTAACAAAAGAAAAACAAATTTTTTACCCAACTACCCATGAAAGAGAAAATGCTCTAATAGTTTCAATTTTGAAAGCTTGCATTACATAGCCATTAGATTTGAAACTATATTGACTCACGTCGCTGCATTTTTGAAAATTTAACGCCTTGCCGAAAACAATTTAAATTTCACTATGAATGTGACTTTACAAACTAAAGTATCGAGTGCGGCGACTTTACCAATAATTTCCAATAATTTTTTCATATTTCACTCAAGTTTGTGTTCATTCTTAAAGAGAACTTGATTTATCCTTTCTCTAAGAATGTACTGTGACCTCAACTGACGCCGAAATTTTGGCAGAGCAGATAAGTATTGAACTGTCTAATTCGTTCTCTTAAACATTTTTCTCATTATAATGAATAAAATTGACAAATGAATATCTCAATGTCAAGTCTTAATATGAGGTAACACTGCTGACTTGAACTCTCAGGGGTGAAGAAAGTCAAATACTAAATGCAACGTAAAACCAAATATATCCGCACGGTGTGTAGCAAAGAAGTCACATTATAAAAGACATCATCACTGATTGCCGGTGCGGCATTGTTTTAATAATAAATACTATCTATTGCTATAATATGAAACTACATTTCGTGTTTGTATGTTCACCTTTGTAAAAATAAGTTCGATGGAGCAGCGTGATAAATTTATATAGTGTTTGGAAGTTACACGTGGTAATCACGTGATCTATATCCAATCAGGTTAGTATATCTATTGAGACAACCAAAAAGTACTTTTTTTAAGGGGAGAGCACTTTCAGCGAATGCCGTCTACTAAACCTATAGTTCAATATATTTATATACAATATATTATTCGTGAAAGGTCTATAAATTGATATTTTGATATACTGTATTGCAGAAGCAGACGCGGTAATTACCTCCTTGGTCGTGATATAAAGCGGCAATTTTTCAAGTTTTTGTATAATTACATTTACCTAAGATATACGGATCTAATTTTATCTAAAATGATTTATATCTATATGTTGTATTATGTGTCCAATGTGTCATGTATGGCGCAGTTTGAGGATTGGAGATAATGCTATTATATATACTGTTTGAAATTACAATAAATAAACAGACCAAAAAGTTTTCTTAGGACCTTAAAATAGATAAAAATGCCAACTATTTTGAACTCATGTATCTCACCGATTATTGGCTTGAAACATTTACGGAAAGTGGAAAATATTAGAATAGAGTTGACTTCAAAAAATTTGCAAATCGTGTTTGAATTTGTTTTACAAGACGAATGTGACAAATGTTTAAATTAATTGCCACTTTTTGTTTCATTTTATGGTTTTTTGCATAACCATTGCTCGTTTATGTAACCCTATCGCAACGGTTTTTCGTGTTGAAAAGCTGTTAAATTAGAAGCAGAAAACGAACATATCGCAAACATCCATGGACGTATTGAATAAACAACTTGAAATTCCCCCAAATCTAGAATGCTTGAATTCCAGGCCCTTTGAATGAAATCACTTATTTAGTATAAACTTTACCTACAATTAACCTTATTTTATCTACTAAATCATTTATTTCGGAAGATCAACACATGGTTTTTTTTTTTTTGAGGCGCCATTTCTAAACCAAAAAAAAATTCCGGCAAAAATATGACAAAATGCAAAAAATGTTAAGACGGCAAAATAAATAGAAAAGAATGTATTGAAAGGATTTGGGGAAAAATAATAGATTGATGCATCACCATCTTTAAAACAAGAAAATAGTGTTGTTTAATACAAAAAGTTATGAAACTTATAATATTCATAGTTGTTTTACTCTATGATATTGCGCTTGGAGAACGATTTCTCACATTTAACGCCGCTTTGTCAAGGGTAAGTGTAGAATATATCCGACAATTCACATTTTTCAAAAAAGCAATACATAAAATGTTGGTATACAAATTTGGAATTATTTGTCGAGTTTCAGAACTAATTTTCGCTAAGACATAGCGATTATGCCAGATTGATTCCGAAGCAACCCTAACTATTTTCACTTTTATAACAGGCGTTGCGAGTCAACTATGATGAAACCAGAGACACGGTTATTGAAACGATTGCTACCATCGATGCTGACGTGGTTTGCCTTCAAGGTTTCACAAATTTCATCGATAGTCAACAGTATTCATGCAATTGATCTATTTATAGAAATGATAGAATATCCTGACGTCAAACAGTTGTATGAGAATGTAACAGCCTCTGGAAACTTTCCCTATTTTGCTTCATTTATCGACCCAAATGCAACGTTGCCAGATGATGGTATTCGCTATTACAAATCGGTCAAGATCATATAAAAATAACTAGACCCATGTGACGTCGGTGACACTATTGAGTTATCGGCTTGTTTAGCCCTGCATTGTTTAGATCAACGAACTTATGCAGAGGTAAGACAGTGCAGAATACATATCGCATTAACTTTCACCATGCCTCTAGCCATTATTTTGATAGATTGTAAAAAAAAATTCAAATATTTAGTTTCTTAGGACGGATAAATAGTTGTATTTTTTTTCATACTTTTTAGTTGTTAGCCTGTGGATTTCAAGAATGCGAATCGGACATATCCGAAATTGGAGAAATTTGCCAGCAATGCTTGGCATCCAATGCCTTCATGGGACCTGTGGATGCATTACTATTTTGCAATCATGATGAATCGAGAAGATATGATGTGACTCGAGGCCTAGTATTAATGAGCAAAATCCCCTTAGAAAAGTAGAATTTTAATTTATACGTATATTTGCATTATTGAGTTTTTTTTTATTCATATAGTGTGACTTTGGTTCCAATGGTGGGTGCCATCATACCCAGGGGTTATATCCAAGCGGAGATAAATAACTTTGGAACCATTATTTGTACACATTTAAGCACCGATTCTGACCTCTATTATCGTTAGTATCAATTAAATTTCAATATGAGAGGTGTGGGCGAGTAGTTGCTGTGAATCATGTATAATTGATGCATAAAAGTGAGATGTGGCGTTGCATATTATTTTCAATATTACCCACCATTAGCTGGCTCATTCGGGAGTTGGAGAAACGAAATCATTGCTCAATCAAATATTGTCATTGCAGCATTTAATCAGACTTCTGGTATTTTATTGGGAGATTTTAACACCGGCCCTGCTGTTCCAGAAGTAAAACAAAAGACGCTTTCATAAAAAAAACACTGATGAATGACACAATAGGGAAATGTCACTGCAGAACTGCCAGAAATATTTATGTTGTATGAAGCTAGCGAATTTTTCGATTATCGTATTCCTCTAACATCTAACAAGACTACGCTATGTACTTGGTAAGCACACAAATCTAGCATTTTATAATATCTCATCTTGATGTCGTCATGGTCATATTATCAAAATGCGTTACTTACAATTGTAAAGGTGTGCTGAAAACCCTCTTACTTCCCCAGATTCAATGAATTATGTAAGTTCAATCATTGTATGTAATATAATAACGTTACTATTAACACGAAGGTCATCGATCATGTATTTATAAGAGGAAACAACTCGATAAACAATATAACCGAAGTTGGAAGAATGTTTGATACGCCGATAAATGGAACATACTTGTCTGATCATTTCGCTCCATTCTTGAATATCACAGGCATTGGTCTTTAGATCTTAAAATCAATTTTGGGAATAAAGTCATTTTTTGATATCCATTGCGAATCTAATAAATCGATTTCAAATGTCAGTTTGATGATAAGCGTTAGATTTCATTTTGTCAATCATAGTTTGATCGTCTTTCAATGTGATGCTGAATACATTTGAGATTCCGTTAATGTTCGATCAAATTCGGGAATTTTTTCTTAGTTATATCCTTAAAAGTAAGCATAATTATGTTTGTGTAACATAAAGCAAGATAGATGGCCATGTAGCTTAGGTAATGATTTTTTACAGTTTTGTTACCGCAATTATTTTTTTATATAATATACAGAAATGGAAAAACTCGCCAAGGTATGTATCCATGATTATACTTCCTCAATATTTTTAATTATGCTTCAACAACACTTGGTATTGTCGCATCATATAATTTTGAAGCGCAACAAAAATGAATTTTCTCTAATTTTTCCTGCTCTCGAATGACTGTAAAATATATAGTTAACATAATAACCAATTTGGAATGCATCCTGGGTAAAATACATTATTTTCATTATGTATAAATTATTACATTTAATGAGAATATTAAAAGAAACTATGAAATAGGAATAAATAGTATTAAATCCATAGCCAAATAAATAATATTTGACATATATATCGTTATCTTTATATATTTATATTTACTTTTATGCTTGCAAAGCAAAGGTGAGTGATGAATCACCAAGTCCAAAAAGTTGCTTAAGGCACCAGCGACTAAGATTCTTTCATACGTTTCTAAAGACTCGATGTAATCAAAATCGATGCAAAAAGGGTTGATTGGAGAAGGAACAACGCAATTCGTAATTAATTCCGTCAAAATATCCCAAATTCTAATTTCTTTACATATATATATATATATTATATGTGTAACCAAATAAGCATTAATAAATCAATTGGTGAATCCTACTCACCTCTATTGCCCCATTCTGCTATAGTTGTCAAACATAACGGATGCTCCGCATTGTTTTCGCTGCCAGTATGTTGATTTAATAACAATTCTTGGTTGCTTCTGAGCTATTTATGTTGTCGGTTGGTTTGTATTAGTTCCAATTGCTCAGGTGCATAGTAATTTACTAACCCAAACATAAGGTTTCCCGTAACGCTGATAACCTGCGATAAGAAAATTACTTCCAGATTTACACTACAAACTAAAAGTGAGCTACTAAAGTTTAAAAGAGATTACGATATACATCAAACGCATCGCTTGCTGATGGACTTGCTGGTGGAATCTGGTTTGGCATACTTTCAAAGTTTAATTTTCTGTATTGGAAGTAAGATCAAACATTGTTGCCAAAATTAAAGAAATACTACATTGCCCCACATTCCATGAATGATAATCTTGGAGATGAGAATGGAGAACCATCGGCATCTAATTGCCCTGCATGATGAATCATACATATCAATTCTTCTCTTCCTCGGATGTATAAATCGAATAGTTTGAATCCCTAAGATTAAATATATATATAGCTATATACTAAAAAAAAATAGCACTTCTGGGTCACAATCAACATGTTGTATTGTATGTCGTACTTTTAAGGATCCTACTCTAGTAATGTCCGTCAAAAAATCAGATATTCTAGATCGCTTGGTTCTTGGCAAACTCTAAAATGAATAACGTCATCTAAACTAAAAGACAAGCTTACCTTAACCATGTTGACCTCAACTATAACTTAAAAATCAAACAAAACCTATATCTTTTGAAATTTTATGACTTTCTCTTATAATAATTTTGTTTTCGTTTGTATCCTTTTCTTTTGAAATGAATTGCTGAAACTGTTTCTGTTTTATATATATATATATATATATATATAAGTCGAGAGGGGAAATAGAAATACAAGGAGTGATCGAACATTATACATTATACAAAAAGAGGGATGAAACCCTTGTCGTTGCCATGGCAATATCCCTAAAAGTAGCCCTTCTTGGTACTATGTTTGGCATTCGTATGCCTAATATACCCTTGTACCAGCCTTTGATTAATTACAAACATCGACGATTTTCCATAGTAGTTACATTCTAATAGTTAACAATTATATTTTTTAGAAATATATTAATTGCAGATTAAGACATAAAAAAATTGGTGAAATGGATCTATTTATTATATGAACGATTTTTTAACATCATGTCGTTTGTTAGGCGCCAGTATTTTAGAATAGAATTTTTTCTGAAAACTTGCTGTTGCTTTTATTATCTATATAGCTATTCCCCAATCAATATTCAAGTGATTTATTCGTTTATTGATAGATTGATCATGATAAGCATACCATGTCATATAAAAAAAAACACCATTTATGATGAACCTTTCCATGTCAATAAAAGGTTTTTCAAAACATACAAAAATTCCAAAAACAATTATAATAAAATCAATTCATATATAATAAAACAGAGATGCAAAGTAATATAGGCAAAAATAATTCAAAACAATTTTTTTTTTTAATAATAATTCTTTTCTTTACACATGAAAAAATAATTTGTTCTATTGTTGCATAGAGCAGTAGAATATTCCAATGTAGATAGATTCGTACCAATATACTTAAAAAGGAATGGATTCGTGCCGAAAAATATTGATATACAAGTTGAGGGTTATTTTAAAAAGGGGTTTTCTTTTAAATAGCAGAATGTTGGCATCGTGACAACGTTTTTGGCAAGTAAATGGCTGGCGTATCGGCAACTAATTCCCATTTCAATCCTCCTTCTTCTGTACCGATATCAGCTGGCAATCCAGTTTCAAAATCGAATGACCATCTTTTTTTCTATTGATGAGAAACATTTAGAATGAGATATTGTGTAAATAATGAAAAAAAAATATTACCTTTTTCTCACGCATGGATTTAAGCTCTCCAGCTAAAAAATTTGACAAGGATTCGTGGTCGACCGGTCCAAAAAGACATCTTCCCGTCATGGGGCTGCTTTCTTTTTCCTCATTTGTTATAGATGGTCCTTTGAGAGAAAATCGACGAGACATTTGTTTTAAAATGGGCTTTCGAAGTTCATCATCATGAAGCACATTTGAAACATCTTCTTCACATCCAAGTTCAAGTGTTAGTGGTGGTGTCGTTTTCGTTTCATGATTAACTGTTACTGCAGCAACATGAAGCCGAGTAGTTTGCTTTGAAAGATCTGATGTGGACGGTAAGTGATTTGATTTCAGATGTGAAGACGAGGCGGCGCACTGTAACATCATGTCTTTTCTTGTGTTCAAACATTTTCTTGAAGCAAGGGGGAAAAAGTCATACAAAGATCGTTCGTTCAAACAAGGAGAATGCCTCTTGGTCAATTTAGCTTTGCTTCGCTTGGATGGGTTCAATTTATCGTCAACATGTTTCCGTTTGAGGATCATATCCAATGTATCAACTGAAGCATTCATTATTTTAACAAGAAAGTAACAAAAATATGAAAATGAATCTAGAAAATAGAGAGAGAGACAATTTATATCGCAATCTAACTAATCTATATCGATATATAGATATATATAAACAAATATCAAAACAAGCGTGATATCAATTCAAAAAACCAAAGAACAAGGGGAATTAACACAACAAGTAATGGATTTGATTTACAAAACTATAAAAAAAAGAAAGAAAGACCGAAATGAACAACCAAACACTATAAAAAATAAAAAAAACAACGTATGAAACGCTTATTTTATATTCAAACAAAACAAAAAGAAAACAATAAGAAAAAAAATTGATGCCGATCACTTTTTTTTTTTTTTTTTTT
>JADMIO011011141.1_pt1 | contig 28952 bp, 22 predicted proteins | sample 8958161 | NCBI WGS metagenome assembly JADMIO01 (sample SAMN16585339, study PRJNA669376) | soil metagenome | isolation source: Crop rotation soil | place: USA: Cullars Rotation, Alabama | collected 2011 | reverse complement strand
GATCGAGTCGCGCGCGGCCTCCGGGGTCGGATCGACCCACGCGCCGGCGATCGAGGAAGGCTCGCGCGACGCGAGCGCGCCGATCGCCGCGAGCCGCACGCCCGGATCGCCGTCGCCCGCGAGATCGATCAAGAGCGACGCCGCCGCCTGTGCGCGATGGTTGCGCCCGAGCCCGCGCGCGGCGACGCTCTTGAGCGCGCCGGCGACCGCGGAGTCGCCCAGCGTCTTGACCGCGGCGCCGACCGCCGCGACGTCGGCGTCGTCGCCCTCGGCGAGCCCTTCGATCGCGCGGTACCGCTCGTCGTAGCTCGCGCCCTTCGCGAGCAGGTCGCGCAACACGGGCCGCACGAGCGTGCCGTCGCGATCCGCGATCACCGCGGCGCGCCACACGTCGCCGGCCTTCGCGCCGGTCGACGCCGCGGCGCGCTCGATCAAGACCTGCACCGTCGCGTGCGCGGCGAGCGCGTCGATCACCGCGCGCCGCACGCTGGCGTCGCCGTCGCCGGCGAGCGCGACCAGCGCGTCCTCGGCCGCCTTCACCTGCGGGTCGGATCCGGAAGCCGCGATCACGCCCAGCCCGTGCACCGCCGCCGCGCGCACCGCGACGTCCACGCGCGCGTCGCCGGTCAGCTTCACCAGCGCGGCGAGCCCGTCGTCGCCCATCGTCGCGAGCTTGTCGACCGCGCGCGGCGCGTCGCCGCCGCTGATGTCGCCGTCGGCGAGCGCGACCGCGAGCGGCACCGCCGCGATCGGCGCGCCGTTGTCGATCAGCGCGGCGACCAGGCGACGCCGCGTCGCGACGTCGCCGCCGCCCATGCCGCCGCGCGCGTCGAGCTCCTCGATCACCGCGCGCGCGCCCGCTTCGCCGCGCCCCGCGAGCACGCGCGCCGCGGTCACGCCGTCGGTGCCGCCCGCCGCGACCGACGCCGCGAGCGCCTTCTCCATCCCGCCCGGCGCGAGCTCGACGTCGCCGACGATCGCGAGCTCGCCGATCGAGACCCCCGATGATCCCTTCACGCCCCCGATGACGATCGACACGCACGACGACGCGATCGGCTCGGGCAAGGTCGCGAGCATCGGCTTGTCCGAATCCGGCACCTTGATCCAGAACGCCTTCCCGCCGCCGACGATCGCGACGCGCGTGATCCGCCCGCGCCCGCGCGCCCCGTGCGCGATCCGCACCGCCGCGGCGCGCACGCCCGACATCTTCGCGCGGTACGTGAAGAACTCGCCGCGAGGATCGACCGCGCCGCTCCACGCGGTCGCGCGATCGCCGTCGTCGATCGCGCTCGGCGCCGCCAGCTCGCCCGCGTCGGTCGCGCCCGCGCGCGACGACGCCGCGCTCGCGCGATACACGAGCCCCGCCTCGAACGTCTTCGCGTCGGTCGCCGCGATCTCGGGCGCCGCGTCGGGCACCGCGAGCTCGGGCCGCGCCGGCTTCCACGCGCCGCCGTCCCACGTCTCCGCGAACAGGCGCGCCGGCGCGCCGTCGCAGCGCTCGACGCCCGGCTTGTGCTGGTAGCGCACGAGCCCGCCCGCGGTCGCCTCGATCCGCACGTCGTAGTCGGCGTCGCGCCCGACGGGCCCGACCGGCCCGCGCCACAGCTCGACGAGCTTGTCGCCGCGCAGCTCGACCGCGACGCCCGTATGCGTGCCGTCGGCGGCGTCGATCATCGCGGCGATGCGCGGCCCGGCGGCAGAGATCTGCGCCGCGGTCACCGGGTGCGGCACGGCGGCGGCCGCGCTGGCGACCTTGGTCCCGAACAGCATCAGCGCGCCGTTGTCGCGCACCACGATCAGATCGGCCTTGCCGTCGCCGTCGACGTCCGCGGAGATCGATGCGACGCCTTGCGGCGCGGGGCCCGCGTGCGCCGCCGACGCGAAGACGATCAGGAGGAGGAGGGTGCGCCGCACGCCGCGAGCATACAGTGGCGCGCCGCCGCGATTTCGGCTACCCCTCGGTCCCCCGTGGACCGCCGCGCCGACTACCGCTTCGACTTGCCGCCCGCGCAGATCGCGCAGACGCCGGCCGATCGCCGCGACGGCTCGCGCCTCTTGATCGTCGGCGACGATACCCTCGCCGATCGCAGCTTCCCCGACGTCGTCGACGCGATCCCGCGCGATGCGGTGGTGATCGTGAACGATACCCGCGTGATCCCGGCGCGCGTGCACGCCCACAAGGACACCGGCGGGCAGGTCGAGTTGCTGTTCATCGAACCGCAGCCCGCGGCCGATGGCACGTGGCGCTGCCTCGCCCGCGCGCGCCGCCCGCTGCGCAAGGGTCAGGTCCTCCGCACCGACGCCGGCGACATCACGCTCGCGTCGGATCGCGCCGCCGACGGTACGCTGCTCGTCACGACGCCGGCCGGCGTCGATACGCTCGCGTTCCTGGATCGCGCCGGCGAGGTGCCGCTGCCGCCGTACATCGAGCGCAAGGCCGCCGCGGCTGATGCGGAGCGCTACCAGACCGTCTACGCGCACACGCCGGGCGCGGTCGCGGCGCCGACCGCGGGCTTGCACTTCACACCCGCGCTCCTCGATCAGATCCGCGCGCGCGGCGCCGACGTCGCGACCGTGACCTTGCACGTCGGCCTCGGCACGTTCGCGCCGATGCGCGCCGATCTCTTGAAGGATCACGTGATGCACGTCGAGCGCTACGACATCCCCGACGCGACCGCCGCGCTGATCGCGACCGGCCGCCCGGTCGTCGCCGTCGGCACGACGGTCGTCCGCACGCTCGAGTCCGCCGCGACGGGCGCGCACGCGGTCCGGGTCGGGAGAGGCGAGACGAACCTGTTCATCCACCCGCGCTCCGGCCACGCCTGGAACGTCGTCGATCACCTGATCACGAACTTCCACCTCCCGGAGTCGACCTTGCTCATGCTCGTCTGCGCGTTCGCCGGCACCGCGCGCACGCTCGCCGCGTACGCGCACGCGGTGAGACAGGGCTATCGCTTCTTCAGCTACGGCGACGCGATGTTCGTGAGCCGCCGAGACGAGACGTGCTGACGCAGCTGCCCACGCCCGGCTTCGCGTTCGAGCTGCAGGCGACGCTCGGCCACGCGCGCGCCGGCATCCTGCACACGCCGCACGGGCCGATCGCGACGCCGGTCTTCATGCCCGTCGGCACCGCGGGCACGGTGAAGTCGATGACGCCCGGCGAGCTCGAGGCGCCGCCGATCGACGCGCGCATCATCCTCGGCAACACGTACCACCTCTATCTCCGCCCCGGCCTCGACGTGATCCGCGCGCACGGCGGCCTGCACCGCTTCGCCGGCTGGGACCGCGCGATCCTCACCGACTCCGGCGGCTTCCAGGTCTTCTCGCTCGCCGCGCTCAACGACATCGACGACGAGGGCGTCACGTTCCGCTCGCACATCGATGGATCGAAGCACCGCCTCACGCCCGAGGTGTCGATGGAGATCCAGGGCGTGCTCCATTCCGACATCGCGATGGCGTTCGATCAGTGCCCGCCCGGGGACGCGCCGACCGAGATCCACGATCGCGCGATGAAGCGCACGACCGCATGGGCCGAGCGCTGCTTGCGAGTCGAGCGGCCGAAGGGACAGGCGCTCTTCGGCATCGTCCAAGGCGGCATCGATCTCGATCGCCGCGCGCGCCACGCCGCCGAGCTGACCCAGATGCCCTTCGACGGCTTCGCCCTGGGCGGCCTAGCCGTCGGCGAAACGATCGAAGACACCTACCGCGTCCTCGACGCCTTCGCGCACACGCTGCCGCGCGCGCAGCCGCGCTACCTGATGGGCGTCGGCACGCCCGACGACCTCGCGCGCGGCGTCGCCGCCGGCGTCGACATGTTCGACTGCGTCATGCCGACCCGCAACGCGCGCAACGGATCGCTCTTCACGTCGCAGGGCAAGGTCACCATCTCGAACGCCAAGCACCGGCTCGACACCGGTCCGCTGGATCCCGAGTGCCCCTGCCACACGTGCCGCACGACCTCGCGCGCGTACCTGCGGCACCTGCACATCGCGAAAGAGATCCTCTACAACCGTTACGCGACGTTGCACAACCTCACGTTCTACGCCCGCCACATGGCGCGGCTCCGGGAGCGCATCCTCGCCGAGGGATCCGCCGCTTCCGCTTGACCCCCCACGCCGCCGGTGCTACCTCATCGCAACTTTTCGCGTTTTCCACGCGAGAACGGAATCGGAGCCGTCTTATGCAAGCCGCCAGTCCCATCGTGATGATGCTCCTGATGTTCGGCGTCTTCTACTTCATCCTGATCCGTCCGCAGGTGAAGAAGCAGAAGGAGCACGAAGAGATGCTGAAGAAGCTCGACAAGGGCGACGAGGTGCTCACCCGCGGCGGCCTCATCGGCAAGATCACCGGCGTGCAGGATCAGGTCGTCGTGATCGAGCTCCAGGAGAAGGTCCGCGTGCGCATCCCGCGCGCGTACATCGAGGGTCGCTGGACCGGCCAGGTGCAGGGCCAGCCGGCCGCGAAGCCCGCGAACAACGAAGCGGCCTGAGCTTCATCTCTCACGTCACGATTCCGTCCTTCTCGCGCGAACCCGAGTAAAGGTGCCATGGACCGCAACCTGAAGTGGCGCACGATCGGCCTCGTCGGCCTGATCGCCTTCTGCCTGTGCACGCTCGCGCCGACGTTCGTCGGCTCGAACCTCCCGACGTGGTTCAACCGTCTCTTCTCGAAGAAGATCAACCTGGGGCTCGATCTCCAGGGCGGCCTCCACATCACCTACTCGATCGATCTCGATCGCGCGGTCGACGACAAGGCCTCCGAGATCAAGCGCGACCTCGACTCGAAGTTCACCGACGATCCGGCGTGGAAGGGGAAGATCAAGGAGATCGTCGCGCCGGGCGCGCCGATCGGCGAGGTGATCGTCCGCCTCAACGACGCGACCAAGAAGGCCGAGGCCGAGAGCATCGTCCTCGCCGACTACAAGGACGTCGCCGACAAGGTCGCGTGCCCCGCCGGCGAGGAGAGCCACGCGGCGGCCTCGGTCTGCGTGCAGGTCTCCAAGGACTTCGCCGAGGGCGTCCGCCGCGCCGCGCTCAAGAACGCGGTCAACACGATCCGCGATCGCATCGACGAGCGCGGCATCGCCGAGCCGAGCGTGATCGAGAAGGGCGACGACGTGATCGTCGAGCTGCCCGGCCTCGACGACGAATCGACCGAGCGCGTGAAGGATCTGATCAAGCGCACCGCCAAGCTCGAGTTCAAGCTCGTCATCGATCACATCGACGGCACCAAGCGCCCGAACGAAGAGTACTGGATGGACAACCTCGCCCAGTTCGCGAAGGCGGATCCGCACGCGGCGGACGAGGGCATCGAGGCGAGCGTCGACACCTGGCCGGTCGAGGACACCAACGAGCACCACCGCACCGCGTACCTGATGGCGCGCGATCGCATCGAGCAGATCCCCGTCTGCGAGGCGAAGGAGATCGAGTGCTGGTCGCCGAAGCTCGAGGTCAAGGACGGCAAGGTCCAGTGCAACGTCACCGGCATGCACATCATCGAGCGCTACGTCTCGGGCGTGCGCCGCTGCAACGAGGATCCGGATCCGAAGGTCGCGATCCACGGCATCGCCGACCGCAAGGACCTGACCGTCAAGGACGCCAACGACAAGGTCACGCCGTTCGACGCGCACCTGCCCGACAGCCGCCAGCTCGGCTACGAGAAGGTCACGCCGGACAGCCACGCGAAGGACACGCGCACCTACTGGCGCACGTACTACCTCGATCGCGCGGTGCGCCTCTCCGGCTCGGCGGTCAAGAACGCCGGCACGCAGTGGGACCCGAACACCAACAAGCCGTACGTCGCCGTCGAGTTCGATCGCTACGGCGGGCGTCTGTTCGGCGACCTCACGTCGCAGAACGTCGGCTCGAAGATGGCGATCATCCTCGACGACAAGATCAACTCGGCGCCGATCATCAACGGCCCGATCCGCGGCGGCAACGCGCAGATCACGATGGGCGGCAACGACGCCGAGCACATGCAGAAGGAAGCGGACGATCTCGTGTCGGTCTTGAAGACCGGCTCCTTGCCCGCGCCGCTCAAGGAAGAGAGCTCCGCGCAGGTCGGCCCGACGCTCGGCCGCGACGCGATCCAGAAGGCTCAGCTGTCGTTCATCGTCGGCGTCGTGCTGGTCATCGTGATCATGCTCGGCATCTACAAGTGGTCGGGCTGGGTCGCGATCGGCGCGGTCACGATCAACGTCTTGATGATGATGACCGCGATGACGATCTTCGGCGCGACGCTGACGTTGCCAGGCATAGCCGCGCTCGTCCTGACCGTAGGCATGGGCGTCGACGGCAACATCCTCATCTACGAGCGCATCCGCGACGAGCTCACGTTAGGGAAGTCCGTCCGCGGCGCGGTCGACGTCGGGTTCTCGCGCGCGTTCACCGCGATCCTCGACGGTCACATGACGACCGCCGCCGGCGGCTGGGTCCTCCTCCAGTACGGCTCGGGCCCGATCAAGGGCTTCGCGGTCATGCTCCTGGTCGGCATCGGAACCACGCTGTTCTGCTCGACCGTCGTCACCCGCATCTTCTTCGACTGGGTCGTCGCCCGGAAGAAGGGCAACAACCAGACGATCTCGATCTGAGGCGGTCATGGCCAACGAAGAAAAAAGCGCGGTCGACCCGCACAACTTCCGGCACCTGATCCCGCCGGGCTCGAACTTCGCGTTCGTCTCGAAGTTCAAGCTGTCCGTCTTCCTGTCGATCCTCGCGATGGCGATCGGCATCGGCTCCTTGTTCGTCAACAAGGCGATGCGCGGCAGCTACATGAACTGGACGATCGACTTCAAGGGCGGCACCGAGCTCGTCTACGCGCTCAAGGACAAGGACGGCAACTACGTCAAGCCGGACGTCCACGCCGTGCGCGAAGTGCTGAAGGGCGAGGGCGAGATCGACGTCTCCGACATGTCCTGGAAGAAGGACGTCAAGGGCACGTCGGTCGACGTCAACGGGTTCATGGTGGCGACCGCGCGCTACGGCGCGACCACGCCGGTGCAGCAGGACAAGGCGAAGGCCGCCTTCTTGGCCGCGTTCAAGGACAACGGCATCCAGAGCGCGAACTGGTCGGGCGACAGCCTGCTGGTGCGCTCGACCGCGCCGTTCGACGAGCAGAAGGTCAAGCAGGTCATCGAGGCCGCGGTGCCCGAGCTCCACATGAAGCCGTGGGGCGACGAGGCGAAGATCTTCGGCATCCCCGATCCGAACACGCACATCTACGCGACCACCGTCGCGGTGAAGGGCCTCGACTACCAGTACGCGCAGATGATCGAGAAGGCGACGCCCGGCACCACGGTCGAGGTCGTCAACTCGTACGGCGTCGGCGCGAAGGCCGGCGACAAGCTCCGCAACGACGCGCTCAAGTCGCTCGTCTACGCGATCTTCCTGATCATGCTGTACCTCGCGTTCCGGTTCGACATCCGGTACGCGCCGGGCGCCGCGTTCGCGACGATCCACGACGCGGTGATGGTCGTCGGCGTCTTCTCGATCACGTGGACCGAGGTCTCGCTGGTGTCGGTCGCCGCGGTCTTGACCGTGATCGGCTACAGCGTGAACGACACGGTGATCGTCTTCGATCGAATCCGCGAGAACCAGGCGAAGCTCAAGGACAAGAAGCTCGAGCGCATCATCGACATCTCGATCAACGAGATGCTCGTGCGCACCGTGCTCACGTCGATGACGGTCTTCGTCGTGACGCTCGCGATGAACATCCTCGGCGACGGCCTGATCCGCAACTTCGCGTTCGCGATGAACATCGGCGTCATCGTCGGCACGTACTCGTCGATCTTCCTCGCGGCGCCGCTGTTCCTGTGGGTCTCGAAGAAGTGGTACTCGGGCTCGGCGACCGGCCCGGGCCGCAACGCCCGCGCCGCCGCGGTGCTCGCGGAGCCCTGAAGCCGGCGTCCGACTTCCGGCTTCCGGCTTCCGTCCTCCGGATCCCAGATCCGGATCTGATCCGGTAGACGGAGGTCGGTAGACGGACGTCGAAGATCAGAGGGCGCGCGTAACGTGCGCGCGTGTTCAACCTCCGCGACGTCGACGAAGGTGTGGTCGCGCGGCTCGCGGCCGCGCTGCGCGTGAGGCCGGTGACCGCGCGCTGCCTCGCGGTGCGCGGCGTCAGCGATCCGGCGGAGGCCAAGGGCTGGCTCGAGCCGAAGCTCGGCGGGCTGCGCAAGCCGGACGGCCTGGCGGGCTTCGCGATCGCGGTCGAGCGGCTCGCGCGCGCGGTCACCGTCGGCGAGCGCATCGGCGTCTTCGGCGACTACGACGTCGACGGCGTGACGACGGCGGCGCTCCTGACGAGCTTCATGCGCGAGGTCGGCGGCGAGGTGATCGCGCGCGTCGCCGATCGCGACGCGGGCTACGGCTTCGGCACGCCGATCGCGGACGCGTTCTGCGACGCGGGCTGCGGCGTGATCGTCACCGGCGATCTGGGCACCAGCGACGCGCCCGCGATCGCGGCGGCGCGCGCGCGCGGCGTCGACGTGATCGTCGTCGATCATCACACGGTGCCCGCCGCCGGCGCCGCGCACCCCGCGCTCGCGCTGGTCAACCCGCACCGCGCGGACTCGTCGTTCCCGTTCCGCGGCATGGCGTCGGTCGGCCTCGCGTTCTACCTCGCGGCCGCGATCCGCACGCGGCTCGACGACATCGGCTGGTTCCGGACCCACGCGAAGCCCGACGTGCGCGAGCTGCTCGATCTCGTCGCGCTCGGCACGATCGCGGATCTGGTGCCGCTGCGCGGCGAGAACCGCATCCTCGCCGCCGCCGGCTTGCAGAAGCTGCAGGCGCGGCCGCGCGCGGGCATCGCGGCGCTCGCCGCCGCCGCCGGGCTCGATGCCTCGCGACCGATCGACGAGAAGACCGTCTCGTGGAAGCTCGCGCCGCGCTTGAACGCGCCCGGCCGCCTCGGCGCCGCCGCGCCGAGCTTGGAGCTCTTGCTCGCCGACGAGCGCAGCGCGGGCGCGTGCGCCGCGAAGGTCGAAGAGGCCAACGCCGCGCGCCGCGTCGCGCAGGATCGCTGCTACGAGGAGGCGCTTGCGGCGTTGGACGAGCAGGGCGACGCGCCCGCGATCGTGATCGCCGCGCGCGGCTGGCCGGCCGGCGTCGTCGGGATCGTCGCGGCGAAGCTGGTCGATCGCACCGGCAAGCCCGCGTTCGTGATCGGCGTCGGCGACGACGGCGTCGGCCGCGGCTCCGCGCGCGCGCCCGGCGGGCAGAGCAACGGGATCGACCTGTATCGCGCCTTGGCCGAGTGCGCGCCGATGCTCGATCGCTTCGGCGGTCACGCCGGCGCCGCGGGCCTCACCGTCCACGAGGATCGCATCCCCGCGCTGCGCGAGGCGCTCGGCGCCGCGGTCGCGCGCTTCGCCGAAGGCTCGGGCCCCGTCGCACAGCACACGTGCGACGCCGAGGTCGCGCTCGCCGAGATCGACGAGCCGCTCTGCACCGAGCTCGGATCGCTCGCGCCGTTCGGACAGGACAACGCGGCGCCGCGGCTCGTCGCGCGCGGCGTGCGCGTGCGCTCGAGCCGCAAGGTCGGCGACGGCTCGCACTTGAAGCTCGAGGTGGAGGACGCGCATGGCAACGTGCGCGGCGCGATCGCGTTCGGGCAGGGCGAGCAGGATCCGGGCGCCGGCGCGACCGTCGATCTCGCCTTCACGCCGGTCGTCTCCGAGTGGAACGGCAACCGGCGCGTCGAGCTCGAAGTGGCGGGCCTGTCCGTCTCGCGGTAGGACACGCTCGTGGCCCGCCGTCGCATGACCGGAGACACCGGCAACGATCCCGACGTCCCGCGCCTCCCGCGCGGCAAGGGCTTCAAGCTCTCGTTCGGCGAGATGGTCCGCATCGGCCTCACCGCGACGATGCTGATCGCGGTGCTCGTGCTCGCGAAGCCGTGCGCCGACTCGGTCGGCCGCTTCGTCGCCAGCTTCGATCCGCCCGACGCGCAGCCGCCGGCACCGACGCAGAAGGTCCCCAACGGCTACGTGCATCTCACGCCGAACATGACGCCGCAGCAGATCCAGCAGGCGATCGGCTCGGCGCGCGATGCCGGCGCGCCGCCCCCGCCCGACGCGCGCTAGGGCGTTGGGCGTTGGGCGTTGGGCGTTGGGCTTTCCCAGAGCACGGCGTGCGTGAGGCACGGCATCTCGCGCCGCGTCTTCTCCAAGATGGATCGATCGAGCGCGTGGATCACCACGCCGTCGCCCTCGGCGCGCTCGCCGGCGATGCCGCCCCACGGATCGACGACGAGCGTGTGCCCGAAGCTCTCGCGCTTCTCGTTGTGCCGTCCCCACTGCGCGGCCGCGACGACCCACGCTTGCGACTCGATCGCGCGCGCGCGCAAGAGCAGGTGCCAGTGCGCGCGGCCCGTGTGCGCCGTGAACGCCGCCGGCACGAGCAGCAGCTCCGCGCCGCCGCCGATCACCAGCTGTCGATACAGCTCGGGGAACCGCACGTCGTAACAGATCGTCACGCCGACCTTCCACCCGCCGACCTCGACGACCAACGGCTCGCGCCCGGGCGCGGTCGCCGCCGATTCCAAGAGCGTCGCGCGCCCCGGGATGTCGACGTCGAAGAGATGGATCTTGCGATAGCGCGCCACCAAGCGGCCGTCGGGCGACACGACGACCGCCGTGTTGAACGCGCGCTCGCCGCCGGGCTCCTTCTCGGGCATCCCGCCGCCGACGATCGTCACGCCGTGCTTGGTCGCGAGCTCCGCGAGCGTCGCGACGATCGGCCCGAACGATCCGTCGAGCGACTCGGCGACGCGCATCTTGTCGCGCTCGCCGCGGCCCAAGAACGCGAAGCACTCCGGAAGGACGACCAGGGTCGCTCCCCCCACGGCCGCTTCGGCGGTCAGGCGCCGCACGACGGCGAGGTTCGCGTCGAGATCGTCGGTCGCGCACATCTGCACGGCCGCGGTGACCAACGAAGGGGTCGGCGAGGTCATGGGCGAGGTTGTAGCACCGCACTAAGCGTGCGACGGCTCACCGAAATCCTGGCGGCTCGGGATCGGTCCGATCACTCTTGCGACGCGCGCTATCTGGTGGTAACCGTACGTCGCTTCGCATCTCGTTTGGAGGTGGGCTTCAGCCCACCTTTTTTTTTCGACCCTCCCCATCCCGGCAATGTCCGCCAACGACCCCCTCCGCCAGCGCCTCGTCGCGATTGTCGATCCGGTGTGCACCAGCGCCGGCTACGACCTCGTCGACCTGCGCCTGAAGAGCGAGCAGGGTGGGTGGGTGCTCCGCGTCTTCATCGACCGCGCGAACGATCAGGACCCGGAGTGGTGGAAGCACGGCGTCGATCTCGCCGACTGCGAGCGCCTGTCGCGCGAGCTGAGCGCCGTCCTCGACGTCGACGATCCGATCCCGCACGCGTACTCGCTCGAGGTGAGCTCGCCCGGCATCGATCGCCCGCTCCGCACGCCGGCGCACTTCCGCCGCTTCGTCGGCGGCGAGATCAAGGTCGCGCTCGCGATCCCGCAGGGCGACCGCAAGAACTTCAAGGGCGAGCTCACGTCCGTCTCCGAAGACGGCGCCGAGATCGTCATGAACGTCGACGGCCAGACGTTCCGTCTCCGTATCGCCGACATCGACACCGCCAAGCTCGTCCCCGACTGGGACGACGTCATGAAGGGCGGCAGCGGCGTGCACCACAAGCCACAGCAGAAGGCCGCGCACAGGTAGGAGCGCCACGTATGGAAGCCAACCTCAACATGGTCCTCGAGCAGGTAGGACGCGACAAGAACATCGACAAGAGCGTGCTCGTGTCGGCGCTCGAGCAGGCGATCCTCACGGCGGCGAAGAAGACCTTCGGCATGAACCGCGAGATGGAGGCGAAGTACAACCCGGAGACGGGCATCGTCGACCTCTTCTTGATCATCAACGTCGTCGAGGACGACGCGATCGAGGGCCGCGAGATGACGGTCGAGCAGGCGCGCGAGGCCGGCCTCGAGGCCGAGCTCGGCGACGAGCTCCTCTTCCAGATCTTCTACCGCCCCGAGGACGCGGATCGCGCCTCCGAGCAGGACAACAAGTTCGGCAAGCTCATCGATCTCAAGAACGCGCACAAGCAGTTCGGCCGCATCGCCGCGCAGACCGCCAAGCAGGTCATCTTCCAGCGCGTCCGCGAGGCCGAGCGCGACAACGTCTTCAACGAGTACAAGGATCGCAAGGGCGAGCTGATCACCGGCATCGTGCGCCGCTTCGAGCGCGGCGCGCTGGTCGTCGACGTCGGCAAGGCCGAGGCCGTGCTGCCGATGCGCGAGCAGGTGCCCCGCGAGTCGTTCCGCGTCGGCGACACGATCAAGGCGTACGTCCTCGACATCGATCGCAACGCGCGCGGTCCGCAGATCATCCTGTCGCGCGCGCACAAGGGCTTCCTCGAGAAGCTGTTCGAGCAAGAGGTGCCGGAGATCTTCGAGAAGATCGTCCGCATCGAGAGCTCGGCCCGCGAGCCGGGCGCGCGCTCGAAGATCGCGGTGTCCTCGCGTGATCGCGACGTCGATCCCGTCGGCGCGTGCGTCGGCATGAAGGGCTCGCGCGTGCAGGCGGTCGTGCAGGAGCTGCGCGGCGAGAAGATCGACATCGTCCCGTACGACGACGATCCGGCCCGCTTCGTGTGCAACGCGATCGCGCCCGCCGAGGTCTCGCGCGTCATCATCGACGCCGAGGGCCACCGCATGGAGCTGATCGTCCCCGACGAGCGGCTCTCGCTCGCGATCGGCAAGAAGGGCCAGAACGTCCGCCTCGCCTCGCAGCTCACCGGCTGGCGCATCGACATCCACTCGGAGTCGAAGATCCAGGAGCTCGAGCGCCGCGCGAAGGAGCAGATCGCCTCGATCGAGGGCCTGTCCCACGAGCTGGCGGAGACGCTGTTCAAGCTGGGCTGGCGCTCGGTCAGCGAGCTGGCGCGCGCGCACGTCGAGGAGTTGGCGGGCGTGCCGGGCGTCAAGGGCGCCGACGGCGCCGAGACGATCATCGACGGCGCGAAGGAGTTCCTGAGCTCCTCGCGTCGCCGCGGCGACGACGCCGCCAAGCGCGAGCAGGATCGCCGGTCGCACATGAGCGGCGCGGACAAGCTGATGGAGCTCGGCGGCGTCGACGAGGAGGTCGTCCAGATCCTCGGCCAGGCGCAGGTGCACTCGCCCGAGGATCTCGTCAAGACCCCGATCGAGCAGGTCGCGAGCGCGACCGGCATCGACATGGGCGATCTCGCGAAGCTGCGCCAGCGCGCGCTGTCGTGGCTCGCCCAGGCGGCGGAGGGTGCGCGTTGAGCGCAGCCTCGTCCCATACGCCGATGCGCACGTGCGTCGGCTGCCGCCGCACCGACCGGCAGGACGCGCTCGTGCGCGTCGTGCGCGGCGGTGAAGGCGCGGTCGCCGACGTGCGCCGGCGCCTGCCGGGCCGCGGCGCGTGGCTGCACCGCAGCCCGTCGTGCCTCGGCAACGCGCGCGGCGGCCTGTCGCGCGCGCTGCGAATGTCCGTCACCGATCGCGACGTCGCGGCGGTGCGAGCAGCTCTCATGATCGATTCGCCGCCGCTGCCGTCGCGGGTGCTGCCCCAGGGCGCCACCCCGCAAGCGGGGACCCCGGCGAGCGCTGCCCCGCGACTCGCGGCGGCTACGACCGATCCCGCCCGAGACATGCTCGGGGCTACGGCATCCGACTCTGGCCTCCTCCGCCGAGATGCCGTAGACAATGCAACCCGGAGCAAGGCGCAGGAATGACGAGCGGAGCAAAGATGCGCGTCTACGAGGTAGCGAAAGAATTCGGGATCCCCAACAAGGATCTGCTCGCGAAGATCCGCGCCCTCGGGCTCGAGGTGAACAATCACATGTCGTCCCTCGACGCCGACGCCTACGCTCGCATCAAGCGCTCGATCGAGAAAGAGCGCACGCAGGTGACGACGGAGACGCGCGTGACCACGACCGGGACCGGCACCGGCACGGTGCTCCGTCGCCGCTCGTCGAAGTCCGACGACGCTCCGGCGTCCGCGCCGACGCCGCCGCCCGCGCCTGCGCCCGTGGTTCGCCGCCGCGCGGTCCACGAGCACGGTGACGAGCACGCCGCGCCGTCGCGCGCGCACGAGCCCGCGCCGCGCGCTCACGAGGCCGCGCCCGCGCCTGCGCCGATTCCGGTGGTGCGCCGTCACCCGGTCGCGCCGCCTGCGCCCGTCGAGGTCAAGGATCGCGAAGAGCGCGAGGAAGCGCCGCGCGAGGCCGCGCCTGCGCCCGCGCCGCGCGCTCACGTCGAGCCCGCGCCCGCGCCGCGCGCTCATGTCGAAGAGCCCGCACCGCGCGCGCACGAGCCCGCGCCGGCACCGCGCGCGCCGGAGTCGGTCGGCCCCGCGCCCGCGCCGCGGGCGCCGGAATCGGCCGCCCCCGCGCCGACGCCGCCGTCGCGCGGCGACGACGTCGTCCGCACGCCGGAGCCGCCGGTGCGCCCGCGCGTGATCATCAACGCGCCGAACGTGATGGCGCGTCCCGCGCCGGCGCCGGCGCAGGCCGACGCGCGCGGCGGTGTCTCGCCCGCGGTCAGCTCGCGCCCGTCGCCGACCGTGATCGTGCGCCCGCGCGAGGAGCGCCCCGCGACGGTGCCGCCGGTCGTCACGAACGAGCCGTCGGCGCCTCCGCCGACCGTGCAAGACGTCGTCGACAACGCGCGCTCGCGCTTCGAGCAGGAGCTCGAGCGCGCCCGCGCTCGCGTCGCCGAGCGCGCGCCCGAGCCGCGCGAGAAGCCGGAGACCACGCCGCCGCCGGTGCAGACCGAGGCGCCGCCGGCGCGCGATCCGTCGCGTCCGGCGGTCGGCTCGATCATCGCGCTCCCGACCCGCATCAAGATCACCGAGCGCACGCCGATGGGCAGCAGCGGTCGCACGCCGCCGCCCGGCGTCGGCGCGCCCGGCACGCAGATCCGCGGTCGCTTCGCGCAGCAGCAGCAGCGCGGTCCGGGCGGTGGCCCGGGCGGTCGCGGCGGTGGCCCCGGCGGCAATCGCGACTTCGGTCGCAAGAAGCTGCCGCTCGGCAAGAAGGGCAAGTCGACCCAGCTCACGACGCCCGCCGAGCACAAGCGCGTCATCCGCATCGAGGACACGATCGCGATCGCCGATCTCGCCCGCAGCATGGGCGTGAAGTCGACCGACGTGCTCAAGAAGCTCTGGGGCATGGGCATGACGGGCGTGAACATCAACGCCTCGATCGACTTCGAGACCGCCCAGATCCTCGCGAGCGAGTTCGGCTACGAGGTCCAGAACGTCGCCTTCAAGGAAGAGGACATCTTCGCCGAGAAGACCGACGAGGCGACCGACATGAAGCCGCGCTCGCCGGTCGTGACCGTCATGGGTCACGTCGACCACGGCAAGACCTCGCTGCTCGACGCGATCCGCAAGGCGCGCGTGGCGGCGGGCGAGGCCGGCGGCATCACGCAGCACATCGCCGCCTACAAGGTGAAGGCCGGCGACGGCGAGATCGTCTTCCTCGACACGCCGGGCCACGAGGCGTTCACCGAGATGCGCGCCCGCGGCGCGCAGGCGACCGACATCGTCGTGCTGGTGGTGTCGGCGACCGACGGCGTCATGCCGCAGACGGTCGAGGCGCTCAACCACGCGAAGGACGCGAAGGTCGCGATCATCGTCGCGGTGAACAAGATCGATCTGCCCGACGCGCAGCCCGAGCGCATCCGCCAGCAGCTCGCCGATCACGGCCTCATCCCCGAGGAGTGGGGCGGCGAGACGATGTACGTGAACGTCTCGGCGCTCCGCGGCGAGAACATCGACAAGCTCCTCGAGTCGATTCTGCTCACGGCCGAGGTCCTCGAGCTCAAGGCGAACCCCGACAAGCGCGCCTCCGGCGTGGTGATCGAGGCGCGCCTCGACCGCAACCGCGGTCCGATGGCGACGATCCTCGTGCAGGAAGGCACGCTGCGCGTCGGCGACATCATCGTCGCCGGTCGCACGACCGGTAAGGTCCGCGCGATCCTCGACGACCGCGGCGAGACCATCAAGGACGCCGGCCCGTCGACGCCGGTCGAGGTGCTCGGCCTCGACGGCGTGCCCGAAGCGGGCGAGGCGATGAACGTCGCCGAGGACGATCGCGCCGCCAAGGAAGTCGTCGACCACCGCCGCCAGCAGTGGCGCAAGCGCGAGCTGTCGGCGACCGCCAAGATCTCGCTCGAGAGCCTCATGGAGAAGATCCAGGAGGGCATCAACGAGCCGAAGGAGCTGAAGATCGTCCTCAAGGCGGACGTCCAGGGCTCCGCCGAGGCGCTCAAGGCCGCGCTCGTGAAGCTGTCGGGCGACAAGGTGAAGGTCACGGTGATCGCGGCCGGCGTCGGCGGCATCACCGAGTCCGACGTCAACCTCGCCAAGGCCGGCGGCGCCGTCATCGTCGGCTTCCACGTCCGTCCCGCCGGCAAGAGCTCGAAGCTCGCCGAGCAAGAAGGCGTGCAGATCAAGCTCTACGACATCATCTACGACGCGCTCGACGAGGTGAAGGCGGCGATGGCCGGCTTGCTCGCGCCGATCCGTCGCGAGATCGCGATGGGCTCGGCCGAGGTGCGCGACACCTTCAACATCCCGAAGGTCGGCACGGTCGCGGGCTGCATGGTCACCAGCGGCAAGATCACCCGCAAGGCGCTGCTCCGCGTCGTCCGCGACGCGGTGCAGATCTACGAGGGGCGCGTCGGCAGCCTCCGCCGCTTCAAGGACGACGTCTCCGAAGTCCAGAACGGCTACGAGTGCGGCATCATGGTCGCGGGCTTCAACGACCTCAAGGCCGGCGACGTGATCGAGGCCTACGAAGTCATCGAAGAAGCGGCGAAGCTGTAGGCCGTACCGCGAAGCGCGCATGCAGCGCGCGTTCGCGGTACGATCGTAAGATGTTCGTGGCGATCGTTCGGTTCACCCTCCGCATCGAGGGGAGCCATTCGCTCAAGGAGAAGCGGGCGGTCGTGCGCCGCGCCGTCGATCGCGTGCGCCAGCAGTTCCACGTCGTCATGTCCGAGGTCGGAGGGTCGGAGGTGCTCGACACGTGGCAGCGCGCGGATCTCGCGTTCTCGATCGTGACGCCGAGCCGCGATCGCGCCGAGGACGCGGTCGCTTCGATCCTGGGCTTCGTCGATTCGCTCGGGCTCGCCGAGCGCACGCACGAGCGGCACGAGGTCGTCGCCTACGGCGAGGACTGGTACGGCGAGCCCGCGCCGCGCGACGCCGACACGAGCTGGATCCCGGCCGCGTGGCGCGAGGAGTCGCAGTGAGCGCCTCGGCCGGCCGCAAGGCGCGCGTCGAGCAGGCGATGCGCGACATCCTCTCGGAGATGATCGCGCGCGACGTGAAGGATCCGCGCGTGAAGGCCGCCGGGCTCGTGAGCGTGAGCAAGGTCGAGTGCAACCCCGATCTCTCGGTCGCGAACGTGTACATCTCGATCTACGGCGCGACCGACGCCGTCGCCGACAAGGCGGTCGTCGGGCTGCAAGGCGCCGCCGGCTTCCTGCGCGGCCCGGTCGGCCGCGCGCTCCACCTCGCGCATCCGCCCGAGCTCCGCTTCCATCGCGACATCGGCCCGGAGATGTCGCAGAAGCTCGCCGACATCATCCGCGAGGACCGCGAGAAGGCGGCGGCCGCGGGTCGCGGCGACCGAGAAGACGACACGACCACCACCGATCGCGAGCCGACCCGCGTCCTCGACGACGAGCCGACCAAGGATCTCCATCCCGCCGCGCTCGCCTCCGAGGACGAGCCGTGAGCCGCACGAATCACGTCGACGAGCGCATCGCCGACGCCGCGGATCGCCTCGCGTCCGCGAACGACATCCTGCTCGCGTCGCACCGCCGCCCCGACGGCGACGGCACCGGCTCGATGGCCGCGCTCGCGACCTTGTGCCGCCTGCGCGGCAAGCGGGCGACGATCTTCGCGCCCGATCTCATCCCGCGCCGCTACAAGTGGCTGCCCGGCGCGAAGTCGGCCGTGCAGCGCCTGCAAGCCGACGCGCGCTTCGATCTGACCGTCGTCGTCGACTGCGCCGACGCGCAGCTGCTCGGCGACACGCTGCCCGCGCCCGAGCAGCGCGGCACGCTGGTCACGCTCGATCACCACGCGTCGGGGCGTCCGTTCGGCGACATCGCGATCTGCGATCCGAGCGCGGCCGCGTGCGCGGTGCTGGTCGGCCGCATCGCGAAGCGCCTCGACTGGGAGATCGACGCCGAGGCCGCGACCGGCCTCTACGTCTCGCTGATCTCCGACACCGGCGGCTTCCGCCACGCGAACACGAACGCCGAGGCGCTCGCGCTCGCCGCGCACCTGGTCGAGCGCGGCGCGCAGCCGCACGTGATCGCGCAGCGCCTCGAGGAGCGCTCGACCGCCGGCAAGCTGCGCCTCCTCGGAAGCGCGCTGACCACGCTCGAGATCGTGTGCAGCGGCAAGGTCGCGCTGCTCACCGTCACCGGCGAGATGGTGGACGGCTCGGGAGGATCCTGGGACGACACCGAGGGCCTCGTGTACTGGGCGCGCGGCGTCGACGGCGTGCAGGTCGGCGTCTTGATCACGACCGCGCGCGGCGGCGGCGTGCGCGTCTCGATGCGCTCGCGCACCGATCGCGTCGACGTCGGCGGCGTCTGCATGACGCTCGGCGGCGGCGGTCACCCCGGCGCGGCCGGCGTCCATCTCGATACCGATCTCGCGGGCGCGCGCGTGAAGGTGATCGCCGCGCTCGACGCCGCGCTCGCGCGGCCGAGCTCTCCGACGACGATCGTGCCGCCGGCGTGAGCCGACTTCCGACATCCGACATCCGACGTCCGGATCACGGAAGTCGGACGCCGGACGCCGGAAGTCGAACGCCGATCGGCCCGGCCCTGATAAAGTGCCCGCCATGCGCGTGATGTCGATCGCGGTGTGCGTGTTGGCGGCGGCGTGCGGTCATCACGGCGCGGATCCGGACGCGGGGCCCGCGGATGCGCCGCCGTGGGCGCCCGACGCGCCGCTGCCCGATGCGCCGCCGGGCACACCCGACGCGCCGTCGCCCGACGCCGGCCCGCCGCAGACGCTGCTCGAGACCGGCCTGTGCGCGAACGCCGCGTGCGATCAGATCAACAGCGGCATCTACGCCTTCACGCCGCGCTGGCCGCTCTGGTCCGACGGCGCGACGAAGAAGCGCTGGATCTACCTGCCGCCGGGCACGCAGATCGACACCAGCGACATGGACTGGTGGCACTTCCCGCAGGGCACGAAGCTGTGGAAGGAGTTCACGCGCGACGGCATCCGCGTCGAGACGCGCATGTACTGGAAGCAGGGCGCGACCGACGACACCTGGTTCCAGATGGCGTACGTCTGGAACGCGTCGCAGGACAACGCGGTCGCGACGCCGCTCGGCCAGATGAACGCGAACGGCACGCAGCACGACGTGCCCGCGCGCAGCGACTGCCGCAAGTGCCACGATCGCAACCCGCAGGGCGGCCGCATCCTCGGCTTCTCCGCGCTGCAGCTCGACGTGCCGGCGAAGCAGAGCGAGATCGCGCTCGACGACATCGTGAAGATGGGCTGGCTCTCGAAGCCGCCGGCCTCGAACGGATCGATCGGCGGTCCGTACTTCCCGCTCTGGCCCGATCGCACGCCCGAGTCCGAAGCCGCGCTCGGCTACATGCACGCGAACTGCGGGCAGTGCCACAACGAGCCGTCCGACGTCTTCCAGGTCTGCCCGCGCATCTTCCATCTCTCGGTCGCCGAGCTGACGTCGGTGCACGACACCAAGACGTACATCACTACGATCAAGCAGACGCCGTCGATCACCGTCGCGAACGGCACCTACGTCGTCGCGCCCGGCGATCCCGATCACTCCGCGCTCTACATCCACTTCACGGGCGCGAACGGCGCCGAGCGCATGCCGCCGCTCGCGACCGAGATCATCGATCCGACCGGCCAGGCCGCGCTCGCGGCGTGGATCCAGCAGGTCCCCGCGAACTGATGCGGCACGGGGTGATCGTCGTCGACAAGCCGGCGGGGCTCACCTCGGCCGGGATCGTCGCGCGCGTGCGGCGCGCGATGAAGCACGTCGGCGTGAAGAAGATCGGCCACACCGGCACGCTCGATCCGATCGCGACCGGCGTCCTGCCGCTCGTGCTCGGCGAGGCGACCAAGCTCGCCGGTCACCTGCTCGCCGACGAGAAGTCATACGAGGCGACGCTCGAGCTCGGCGTCGAGACCGACACCCACGACTCGACCGGCGCGGTCACCGCGCGCGCCGAGGTCCACGTCACGCGCGCGCAGCTCGAGGCCGCGATGCGCGCGTTCGTCGGCGCGATCGAGCAGGTGCCGCCGATGTACTCGGCGATCAAGCACCAGGGCCGCTCGCTCCACGAGCTCGCGCGCGAGGGCGCCGAGATCGATCGCGCGCCGCGCACGATCACGATCCATCGGCTCGAGCTGCTCGCGTTCGAGGGCACGCGCGCGACGATCGCGATCGACTGCACGAAGGGCACCTACGTGCGCGTCTTGATCGCGGATCTCGGACGCGCGCTCGGCTGCGGCGCGCACATGACCGCGCTGCGCCGCACGCGCTCGGGCCCGTTCACGCTCGCCGACGCGCTGCCGCTCGCGGAGCTCGAGCGCGATCCGCGCGCGGCGGTGGCGCGCGTCTTGTCGCCGGCACGCGCGCTCGGGCTGCCCAGCTTCGCGGTCGCCGAGCCCGACGTGCTGCGCGTCTTGAACGGCATCGTGCCTCCCGACCTCGCGGCCAAGCTGCCGGAATCGCAGCTCGTCCAGCTCGTCACGCCGGCGGGCGAGCTGCTCGCGCTCACGACCGGGCCGCGCCTGGTCCGCGTCTTCACCTACGGCTTGACGGAAGACCCCCGATCCAGCAAAGTGCCCGCCCGAACGTAGGAAATTGCTATCGGCCGCGACGTGGGTTGGCGAGTGCCAACGCGCCCGCAGGCGACAAAGGGAACCATGTCTGTTTCGACGATTCGCAAGCAAGAGACCATCAGCAAGCACCGCCAGCACGAGAGCGACACCGGCTCTCCCGAGGTCCAGGTCGCGCTCCTCTCGGAGCGCATCTCGCACCTGACCGAGCACCTCAAGAACAACCACAAGGATCACCACTCGCGCCGCGGGCTGCTGAAGATGGTCGGCCAGCGCCGCAGCCTCCTCGACTACCTGAAGCGCAAGGATCTGGAGCGTTACAAGAAGCTGATCGACACCCTCGGCCTCCGCCGCTAGCGGAACCGGGATCGCACCGCGCCGGCGAGGATCTTCTCGTCGGCGCGATGCGGCGATACAACAACTGCCGTCGTCACTGAAGTCGCGCGCGCCCGAGTCACGGTTGGTTTGGTGTTTCCGTCGAGCCTGCCTGCGAGAAGCAGCAGATTGGACCGAAAAACCAGGCCGCACGGCAGAGGCAAACGCGACCCCAACCTAGGAAAGGGAAGCGAATGCCTCATGTCATCGAGACCGCCATCGTCGGCGGCAAAGAGATCACGCTAGAGACCGGGAAGTGGGCCAAGCAGGCCGGCGGCTCGGTCGTCGTCAAGATGGGCGAGACCATGGTCCTCGTCGCCGCCTCGGGTTCCGCCGAGCCGCGCCCGATCGACTTCATGCCGCTCACCTGCGAGTACCAGGAGAAGTTCTACGCCGCGGGCAAGATCCCCGGCAGCTTCTTCCGTCGCGAGGGCCGCACCACCAACGAGGAGGTCCTCGTGTGCCGCCTGATGGATCGCCCGATCCGCCCGCTCTTCCCGAAGGGCTGGTTCATCGACACGCAGGTGATCGCGAACGTCGTCAGCTTCGACAAGGTCAACCCGCCCGACGTCCTCGCGATCACGGGCGCGTCGGCGGCGCTGCACATCTCGGATCTGGTCTTCAACGGCCCGATCGTCGGCATCCGCGTCGGCCGCATCGACGGCCAGTTCGTCGCGTACCCGACCTGGGAAGAGCGCGAGAAGTCGGATCTCGACATCGTTGTCGCGGTCTCGAAGGACACGATCACGATGGTCGAGGGCGAGATGCACGAGCTGCAGGAGAACGTCGTGATCGACGCGCTCCTGTGGGCGATCGACGCCGCGCAGCCGCTGATCGAGGCGCAGGAGCGCCTGCGCGCCGCCAACGGCAAGCCGAAGCGCGCGTTCACGCCGCCCGTCACCGACGAGGGCATCGCCGCCGAAGTGAAGCGCATCTGCTGGGACGCGCTGGCCGCGGCGATGCAGATCAAGGACAAGAAGCAGCGCGGCGCCGGCGTCTCGGCCGCGCGCAAGGCCGCGATGGACGAGCTGTGCGGCGAGTCCGGCGCCTACAAGGGCCGCGAGAAGGAAGTCGACGCCGCCTTCGGCAAGCTGCAGAAGAAGTGGGCGCGCAAGCACACGCTCGACACGCGCAAGCGCATCGACGGCCGCAACCCCGACGAGATCCGCCCGATCAAGTGCGAGGTCGGCGTGCTGCCGCGCGCGCACGGCTCGGCGCTGTTCACGCGCGGCGAGACCCAAGCGCTGGTCGCGGTCACGCTCGGCACCAAGTACGACGAGAAGAAGCTCGACACGCTCCTCGGAGACAAGAAGAAGACCTTCTATCTCGACTACAACTTCCCGCCGTTCTCGACGGGCGAGGTGAAGATGCTGCGCGGCCAGTCGCGCCGCGAGGTCGGCCACGGCTTCTTGGCCGAGCGCAGCGTGCAGCGCATCGTCCCCGAGTACGATGACTTCCCGTACACGATCCGCGTCGTCTCCGACATCTTGGAGTCGAACGGCTCGTCGTCGATGGCGTCGGTGTGCGGCGGCTCGCTCGCGCTGATGGACGCCGGCGTGCCCGCGAAGGAGCCGGTCGCCGGCATCGCGATGGGCCTCATGAAGGAAGGCGATGACTACGTCGTCCTGTCCGACATCCTCGGCGACGAGGATCACCTCGGCGACATGGACTTCAAGGTCACCGGCACCAAGCACGGCATCGCCGCGCTGCAGATGGACATCAAGGTCGATCAGCTGACGCGCAAGATCCTCGAGGAGGCGCTCGACCAAGCGAAGCGCGGTCGTCTCCACATCCTCGGCGAGATGGCGAAGGCGATCACCGAGGCGCGCGACGAGCTGTCGCCGCACGCGCCGCGCATCGTCACGGTGCAGGTGAAGCCGGACAAGATCCGCGACATCATCGGCCCCGGCGGCAAGACGATCCGCGCGCTCGCCGAGCAGACCGGCGCGCAGATCGACGTGAGCGACTCGGGCCTCGTGTCGATCGCGTCGTCGGACGCGCGCACGCTCGAGCAGGCGAAGCAGCTGATCGCGGGCCTCACGATGGAGCCCGAGGTCGGCCAGTACTACAACGGCGTCGTCAAGCGCATCATCGAGATCGGCGCGTTCGTCGAGATCATGCCGGGCACCGACGGCCTCCTGCACATCAGCGAGATCGCGAAGGAGCGCATCCGCGCCGTCGAGGACGTCCTCTCCGAGGGCGACGAGGTCATCGTCAAGTGCATCAAGGTCGATCGCGACGGCAAGATCCGCCTCTCGCGCCGCGAGGTCCTCGAGGCCAATCCGCCGCCCGAAGAGATCAACAACTACGTGCTCTAGTTAGCGCGGAGATCGAGCAGAGGCTGGGGGCAGCGCGTGCGCTGCCCTTCGCGTTTTCGGGCGCGCGTTGGAGACGAGCACTTCGTTGTGTCATCCGGACGCTTCGCGTCCTCCGATGGGGGAGCGCTTCGCGCGCTCCCCCAAACCCCCACGCGTTCGGATCCGCAGCGCGCCGTTTCCGATCCGGACGTCGGACGCCGGACGTCGGACGTCGGCTATCATGCGTGCCGTGATGAGGCCACGCATGCTCGTCAAGAAGCTGCGCGCGGACGCGCAGGTGCCGGAGTACAAGTCGAACGGCGCGGCGGGGATGGATCTCGTCGCGGCGATCGATGCGCCGATCGAGCTCGCGCCGGGTGCGCGCGCGGCGGTCGGCACCGGCCTCGCGGTCGCGATCCCCGACGGATGGGAAGGGCAGGTGCGCCCGCGCTCGGGCCTCGCGCGCGAGCACGGCATCACCGTCGTCAACGCGCCGGGCACGATCGACAGCGACTACCGCGGCGAGTGCGTCGTCTTGCTGATCAACCTGGGCGATCGCGCGGTGACGATCGCGAGCGGCCAGCGGATCGCGCAGCTCGTGATCGCGCCGGTCGCGCGGGTCGCGATCGAGGTCGCCGAATCGCTCGATGCCACCGCGCGCGGCGCGGGCGGGTTCGGATCCACCGGGCGCTAGATGTTGCAGGAGCCGAAGCCGGGCACGCGCTTCGCGGAGCGCTTCGAGCTGCGCCAGGTCGTGGCGCAGACGCCGGCGTACGTCGAGTACCGCGCGGTCGACGGCGAGATCGGCGTCGAGTGCGCCGTGTGGTGGATGAAGCCCGGGCTGGTCGGAGATCCGGCGCGCCAGGAGCAATGGATGGGCGCCGGGGTCGAGCTGCGGCGCTTCTCGCACGCGAGCGTGCGCAAGCTGCACGCCGCGGGCGCCGCCGGCGGCACCGCGTGGGCGTCGTGGCAGCTCGCGACCGGGCGCGGGCCCTTGCCGGTGAAGAACGCCGCGGTCGAGCTCGCGAGCGTCACGCGCTGGATCGACGCGACCTGCGCCGGCCTCGCCGCGCTGCACGCGATCGGGATCGTGCACGGGCACCTCTTGCCCGACGACGTCGTGTTCGTCGCCGGCGAGCTGAAGCTGAGCGGCGCCGGCTTGATCCGCTTGATCGAGCCGACCGCGGCGTTGCGCGCGTGGCAGCGGCAGATCGGCTTCGTCGCGCCGGAGCTGCGCACCGGCGCCGCGCCGACGCCGGCGACCGACGCGTGGACGGTCGCCGCGATCGCTGCGGGCATGATCGGCGGCAGCGACGGCGCCGACGACGCGATGCGCGTCGTCGCGAAGCGACACCCACCGCTCTACGACCTGATCGCGGGCGTCCTGTCCGCGCCGCCCGACAAGCGACCCGTCGATCTCGCCGCGTTCGCCCGCGACGCGCGCGAGCGCGCGAAGATGCCGTACCTCGCGGACGATCGCACCGGCCCGATGCGCGCGCTCAAGCCCGGCGTGCTCGCCGCCGCCGGTCCGCCCGCGGGCAAGCCGAAGCCGGCGCGATCGAAAGTGCCGACCGCGCCGGTCGGCTCCGGCATCACGACCGCGTCGCACGACGATCCCACGGTGATCGATCGCAACGAGCCCGTACACGAAGAGCCGACCGCATCGGCGCAGACCATGCCGGCGAAGCCGTCGCAGCCGACGACGTTCGGCTTGCCGACGCCGCAGGTCGCGCCGCCCGCGCCGGTGCAGCAGCGACCCGCGGTCGCGATCGGCCCGGAAGGCTATCCGACGCCGATGCCAGAACCGAGTGGCGCGCCGATGCCGCGCGCGCCGGCGCCCGAGCCTCCCGCGAAGCTCAAGCGCGCGATCACCGCGCCGGTCGGCGGCTTTCAGGTCATGTCGATGAAGCCGGCGGCGCCGCAGGCGCCGGGGGCACCCGGCGCGGAGGCCGCCGGCAAGTCGGGATCGGGCCGGGTCAAGAAGGCCAAGGTCCGCATGATCTCCGAAGCGCAGAAGCGCAGCTTCTCGACCAAACCCGGCGCGCTCGGGTACCTCGCGCCGCCCAGGGAAGTGGCGGAGGCGCAGAAGCGCGCGGCGCGCCAGCGCTTGATCCTGATCCTCGTCGTCGTGGTGGTCGGACTGGGCGCCGCGATTGGCGGATATCTGATCGCCCGCGGGTGAACCTGACGCTTGCAGAGGGCCGCTCACCTCGGTACGGTGCGGGCGCCTCCCGAGGCAAGACGCGATGATCGACCGCTACAGCCGCCCCGAGCTCGCCGCGCTGTGGGCCGATGCGTCCCGATACGCGCTGTGGCTCGAGGTCGAGCTCGCCGTCTGCACCGCGATGGAGGCGCGCGGCACCGTGCCCGCCGGTACCGCCGACGCGGTCCGCGCCAAGGCCGCCGGCCGCCTCGATGCCGCGCGCATCCTCGAGATCGAGCAGACCACGCGGCACGACATCATCGCGTTCCTGACCCACGTCGAGGAGCTCGCGGGCGAGCCCGCGCGTTGGCTGCACCTCGGCATGACGTCGTCGGACGTGCTCGACACGTCGCTCGCGCTGCAGACGACGCGCGCGCTCGATCGCATCCTCGCCGGCGCGACCGCGCTGCGCGAAGCGCTCGCGACGCGCGCGCGAGAGCATGCGAGCACGCCGACGATCGGCCGCTCGCACGGCATCCACGCCGAGCCGATCACCGCGGGCCTCGTGTTCGCGCGCTGGTACGCCGAGGTCGGCCGCGCGCGCGATCGCCTCGTGCGCGCGAAGGACGCGATCGCGGTCGGCAAGATCGCCGGCGCGGTCGGCGTCTACGGGAACCTCGATCCCGCGATCGAAGCGGCCGCGCTCGGCAAGCTCGGCCTGCGCGCGGAGACCGTCGCGACGCAGATCGTCGCGCGCGATCGCCACGCCGAGGTGCTGACCGCGCTCGCGCTGCTCGGCACCGCGATCGAGCAGATCGCGCTCGGCGTGCGCCACTGGCAGCGCACCGAGGTCGGCGAGGCCGAGGAAGGCTTCGGGAAGGGCCAGAAGGGCTCGTCCGCGATGCCGCACAAGAAGAACCCGATCTTGAGCGAGAACCTCACCGGCCTCGCGCGTCTCTTGCGCGCGTACGCGGGCGCGGGCCTCGAGGATGTCGCGCTCTGGCACGAGCGCGACATCTCGCACTCGTCGGTCGAGCGCGTCGCGATGCCCGACGCGACGATCCTCGCCGACTTCATGCTCGCGCGCACGACCGGGCTGGTCAGCGCGCTGGTCGTCAAGCCCGAGCGCATGCGCGAGAACCTCGAGCGCGCCGGCGGCTTGTTCTTCAGCGAGGCGGTCCTGCTCGCGCTCGTGCAGACCGGGCTGCCGCGCCAGAAGGCGTACGAGATGGTGCAGCGCTGCGCCTTGGCCGCGCACGCGGGGCAGGGACGCTTCCGCGATCTGCTCGGCAAGGATCCCGACGTGAGCGCGCGCCTCTCCGCGGCGCAGCTCGACGCCGCCTTCGATCTCGAACACCACCTGCGCCACGCGCGCACGATCCTCGACCGCGCCCTCGCCGATCCGCCCTGAGGTAGCCCAATGGACGACCGCCGACTCGACGAGATCCTCCGCGCTCAGCTGCAACGAACGCTCGATCGGACCGACCTCGGCTGGTTGGGCGAGAAATACGAGGGCAAGGTCCGCGACAACTACAGCGATCGCGCGCGCGGCGAGCGCGTGATCGTCGTGACCGATCGCCTGTCGGCGTTCGATCGCGTGCTGACCTCGATCCCGTTCAAGGGGCAGGTGCTCAACCAGCTCGCGCAGTACTGGTTCGAGGAGACCAAGCACCTCGCGCCGAACCACATGCTCGCGGTCCCCGATCCGAACGTGATGATCGTGCGCGAGTGCGTGCCCTTGCGCGGCGAGTTCATCATGCGCGCGTACCTCACCGGCGTGACCGACACGTCGATCTGGCGCGCGTACGCCCGCGGCGATCGCTTGTACTGCGGGCACAAGCTGCCCGATGGCATGAAGAAGAACGAGCGCCTGCCGGATCCGATCCTCACGCCGACGACCAAAGCGGAGCACGGCGCGCACGACGAGGTCGCGTCCGCCGACGAGCTGGTCGCGCGCGGCTTGGTCTCCGCGGAGCACATGAAGCGCGCGGCCGCGATCGCGGCGACGCTCTTCGACTTCGGCCAGCGCCGCGCCGCCGAGCGCGGGCTGATCTTGGTCGACACCAAGTACGAGATGGGCGTCACGCCCGACGGCGAGGTGATCGTGATCGACGAGATCCACACGCCGGACTCGTCGCGCTACTGGTACGCGGACGACTACCACGAGCGCCTCGCCCGCGGCGAAGAGCCGCGCTCGCTCGACAAGGAGTTCGTGCGGCGCTGGTACGTGGAGACCGCGGGCTATCGCGGCGAAGGCGAGATCCCGGCGCTCCCCGACGACGTGCGCGTCGAGGCGGCGAAGCGCTACATCCGCAGCTACGAGATCGTGACCGGCCGGCCGTTCGTGCCGGACACCGCCGAGCCGCAGGCGCGGATCTCGGCGACGCTGCACGGCAGGAGAAAGGCGTGATCTTCTGGGCTGCGGAAGGCGCCGCCGCGCTGTCCGCGGCGAAGCTCGCGAAGACGCTCGCGCGCGTGAAGCACGCGAACCCGAGCGTCACCGCGATCACCGCGCGCTACTTGCACGTCGCGGAGCTCGCGCGCGCGCTCGGCGCCGACGAGGAGCGCGTGCTCGGCCGCTTGTTGACGTACGGACCGACGCGCGCGGTCGACGAGCTCGCCGGCGTGAAGCTGATCGTCGTGCCGCGGCTCGGCACGATCTCGCCGTGGTCGTCGAAGGCGACCGACATCGCGCGCATCTGCGGGCTCGACGCGGCGATCGTGCGGCTCGAGCGCGGCGTCGTGTGGACCGTCGCCGGGAAGATCCACGACCCGGCCGCGCTGCGCGCCGCGCTCCACGATCGCATGACGGAGAGTGTCCTGGATCAGATCGGCGACGCGCAGCGGCTCTTCGCGCATCAAGCGCCCGCGCCGGCCGCGACGATCGCGATCGCCACCCTCGAGCGCGCCAACCGCGAGCTCGGCCTCGCGCTCGCGCCCGACGAGATCGAGTACCTCACGCGCGCCTACGGCGAGCTCGGCCGCGATCCCACCGACGTCGAGCTGATGATGTTCGCGCAGGCGAACAGCGAGCACTGCCGCCACAAGATCTTCAACGCCGAGTGGTACGTCGACGGCGCGAAGCAGGAGCGATCGCTGTTCCAGCTGATCAAGCGCTCGACCGAGGCGTCGCCCGCGGGCGTCTTGAGCGCGTACAAGGACAACGCCGCGGTGATCGAGGGCCCCGAGGCGCGGCGCTTCTTCCCCGACGCCGACGGCGTCTATCGCGCTTTCCAGCACATTGGGATCCTAAGCTTAGAATTCCACGTGGACAAGTTGTCGC
>JADMIO010950797.1_pt1 | contig 28962 bp, 21 predicted proteins | sample 8958161 | NCBI WGS metagenome assembly JADMIO01 (sample SAMN16585339, study PRJNA669376) | soil metagenome | isolation source: Crop rotation soil | place: USA: Cullars Rotation, Alabama | collected 2011 | reverse complement strand
AAACCGCCACTTCGGTCAACTTGCTATCGGCTTCCTTCTCTTCGTTTTCAGTCTGCTGGAGGAGCTCGGCGGCATCCTCCATGTTGAGGTGCTCGGCGAGCGTTCGAAGGGTTCCGTAGGCGGATATTTCATAGTGCTCAACCCTTTGGGCCGCCGCGATCATAGCCAGATCGCGCATGGCGCCCTTTTCTTCTTCCTCAATGGCTTCGGCGCCTTCTTCGACAAGGCCTTTCATGGCTTTGCAAGCCTTACCTTTCGCCGGGATCCCGAGAAGGCCGAAGACCTCCTCCAGGCGCGTTACCTGCCCTTGGGTTTCCTGCAGGTGGGTGCGAAATCCCTCGGCGAGGTCTTCGTTCTCAGCGGCTTTGGCCAGCTTGGGAAGCGCCTTCACCAATTGTTTTTCGGCGTCGTAGATGTCGCGAATCTGTTCGACAAAAAGTTCTTGTAGAGTTTCTTGGTTCATGGTGGATTCTCTCCACCTGGTTAGAGTTTCGGCTCCTTCGATCGTTTCAGTCGCAGTTGACCCTCGGTGCGGGAAAGATGCGCTACTCGGGATAATATCCTTCGCGCGCGCGAACTTTCAGGCCGCGTGGACCGCTAACCGTTACCTGGATCGGCCGATAGGATGCATTTTCAGCGACCGGGGGCTGGAAGGAGAGGAGGTAGCCGTGCGTCAAGTCCTCCGACACTTTGTCGAATACCCGGCCGATCTCGCTGGGCTTCTCGATGGCAAAAGCCTGACCGCCCGTCGCTTTGGAGATGCCCTCCAACTGCGCGAGCAGGTCGCGGTGCCCGATGGCCTCGCCTTGCGCGATGGTGTAAATGGGTACGCCGTTGGCCTTGGCCCGTTGGATCGCCGCGTCCTGATTCAACGTGCTGGCATTGTCTTTGCCGTCCGTGAACAAGACGATGACCTTCTTCCCGGCCCTGCCCGACAGATCCTGGCCGACGCGCGCGAGAGCGTCATATAGCGCCGTATCCCCAAACGCCTGCGTATGCAGCACCGCCCGCTTGGCCGCAGCCTTATCGGTGGTGAATGGCTGCGATTCGCGGACCGAATCGCTAAAGCTATACACCGCCACGGAATCTTCGGCGCGCAACTGCGAAATGAGGCGGAGCGCTGCGTTCTTGAGCGCCGGGAGGGCAAACTGCATGCTTCCAGTCGTATCGAGAAGGAGGACGCAGGAGACCTCGTTGGATTGGGGCTCGAAGCCGGTGACCGCCTGCGGGCTTTGATCGAGGATGGTGAACTGATTGCTCTTCAGATTGTCCACATATTGCCCGCGGCTATCGGTAACGGTCGCGTAGACTTGCACCAGCCGGCCGGTGGTTTTGAAATCAGCCTCAATCGGAGGCAACTCTGCGACTGCGGGCGTACCGCTACCCCGCGCGGAAAGATCCGGACTGGACGGTGCGGAGGGCATGGATCGCCCCGCACTGCGTCCCGCGGGAGCGAAGGATTTGCCGGCCTCCGCCAGGTTCACGAAGCTGCCCATGAGGTATGCGCCGGAGGGGGAGGAAGTCAACGAAACCGGGGAAAACATCGCAGCGCGCGGATCGGAAGCCTTGCTGCTGACGAACTGGTGTTTGCGCACCAGCATCGGATCAGCATTCACCAGGAGTCCGTCGGGATCGAGCGAGGCGGCGTAGACTAAGCCGCTGAGCACGGTGGGAGCAAGCGCTGGATCCGGCTGATCGCCGAGCGGCGGAACGTTCTGCAGCTGGAGGACTCGCTCAAAGTCGGCGCGGCGTTCAGCGTCCAAACGCAAAAGATTCCCGGCGACGGCTACGTTCAAATCGCCGCTGCCTGCGATTTCGCGAAGCAAGGCCAAAGCCTGCCTGGCATGGTCGGCCGCAAGGAGGTCTTTGCACGCGCGGCCGAATGCCGATGCTGCCGCAGCTTGCTTGAGAGAGCCTGCTTGAACCCCTCGCGAAATCAATTCCACCAGCGAGTGCCATTCGCCCAGAACAGCGTTCTGCCGCGCAGCGGGATATCCGCTGACAGCGGCGGCAAAGCGTTCCAGGCTCTCGAACTCTTCATGGCTCAGATCGGGCAGACGCGTGAAATATGGGAACAACGATTTCCACTCAGCGTAGTGACGGGCGATGAGCCGCGCTGAATTTTCGTCCAAGGGCCGTCCGCGCCCCTGCTCCAGCTCCGCAATGGGGACCAGCGTCTCAGCGGTGGTCAGACTGAGTAAGACATCGTCATCCGATCCCGAAGCTGCGGTCCAGGCCGCTTTGCCTCCGGGGTAACGAACATTCCCTGCCGGGTCAAGCGGCACTTTCTGTAATAACTCGGTCCTCCAGCCTTCGATTTGCCGGGATTGACCATTGCGGAATTCTTCGCCCTGACGATACCAGGCGTAGAAACGTTCGGCTCGCGCCGGTGTTTTCGTAAAGAATCGCTGATGGGCTGCGTCGGAGCGCGCGAGCACGGAGTAGAACGCCGCCAGAGTCCCAACCGGCTTATCCAGGAGCGCCCGGAAGAACGGACCCGGATTGCGTGGGTTTTCTCCCGCCAGTTTCTGCCACACAGGCTCAGACTCGGCGCCGCCGGGCAATTCCACCACGCCGCCGGAAAGCGTAAACGTTGCTCCGTGGCGGTAGAGCGGATCGGCATAGCGGGTCGCCAACATACGGAGGTTCGCCGCGGAAAGCAGCGCCGTGGCCGCGCTGTCAGTCATCGCCCCCAGTCCGGCACAGGTCTTGGCGAGGCGGGCATCTGTCGCAAACGCCGCCGCGACGCCACCTGGGGGAACGGGGGCATCTTTCAACAGAGCGCTCCAATCCTCGCCTCCCGCGAGCCGGGCGTTTTCAGTCGGTATTTCGAACTGGAACTCGGCGCCGGCCTCCAGGGTTTCCTCCATGCGGATCTCGTCGATGCCGAACACCGAGGGGATCGCCTGCCGCACCCCGTCCTCGGCCTGATCGCCCGGCTCGACGGTGACGGCCGAATCGCGCTGGCCCAGCTTCCAACCCAGGAGCCGGAGGATGCTCTCCGTTTGTCTGCGCCGTTCATCGGTGGCGAGCGAAAGTTTAAACACGGTTGAGTCCTCGCGGCGCTCACCCAGCGGCATCAGCGCTGAAACCGAGCTCAGATAGGTACGAAGGGTCTGGAGGAATTGCGGTCTCCCAGTGGACGTCCCTACAGAAACTTCCCGCACGATGGCGCGGCAGTAATTGGAAAAGAAACCGAAATAAGTGGGTGGTTCGTCGAAATGCACAATGGAAGCGAGGGCTTCCATTCCGCCGGGAACCCAGGCTTCTCCGACGCCCGCCGTGGGCGCGATGGTCTCGATCTCGAGCCGAGGCGGCGCGTTGGCGGCGCGCGGACGGCCAAGGTTCTCGATATGGGATTGGATCTCAGCGGCGTTGCTGGCTTTAGAATCGAGGGCGAGGTATTGCCGCAGGTGTTCGCGCGCTCCGGCAAAATCATTCTTGGCTTCGAGAACCACGCCGAGAATATACTCTGCCCCAGGGACTTCTCTTTTCCGGTCCAGCTGGATGGCTGTCCGCGCGCTGGCCTCCGCGCCGTCCAGATCGTTCAGGTTGTAGCGCGCCGTCGCCAGGTGCATGTAGACCTCGGGATAGCGCCGTTTAGCGTCCAAAGCGATCAGTTCGCCGGATGCCTTTTCGGCGACGGGCCAATCCCGTGCGCCGACGCTGGCGCGCGCGAGCATAAGGTAAGCGTCCAGCGATTTAGGATCCAGATCCACAACGTGCTGGAATGCATCCTCGGTTTCGGGCCACTTGTTCTGGTTCGAGCAAGTGATTCCGAGGCTATACCAGCCGCGCGTGAATTTGGGGGCAACGTTGACCACAACCCGCAACTCGCGCTCGGCTGCCTTCCAGTTCTTCTTCTGGATCAGCTTCGACGCGTTGTTCCAGGCGGTGCGCGCCGGGATGGGGACCCCCTCCTGATAGAAGATATTGGTGTCCTCATTCGAACTGCCGGCTTCGCGCTTCCGGAGCACGAGCGGAGGCAGGTTCGGATCGGAAGACCAGTTGAATCCATTGATATCGATAACTGACGAATCGTAGCCGGCGAACCTTGCGCGCAGCACGCAAGACCGATCGCTCATAGGGTTGATCTCCATGAGCCAGAGATAATTCCCGGTTTTGTTCGTCAGGGCCACCTGCTGGCCGCCGGTGTCGTGGCAGAAGCGTTCGATTCCAATGCTCTTTACGGGAATCGACCCATCCTCCATGACGACCTTGCCCCGGATCACGAGGTTGTCCGCGGCGGCAGGAAGAATCAGGAAGAAAATGCCGGATATGGCGCGGGTGAGGAAAGGGAGCGGGAACCGCATATCATTGTGATGATACACGCACAAGCGGCGGGAAGGGCAAAAGGGCTAGCCTCAGATGCGGCTCGAAGGAATCACTGCCTACTGCTTGTCGTAGACGGCGACGTTATCGACTTTGTCGCCGCGGGTGTTGATGCCTTTGTAGCTGATGGTCATCGTTTTGCCGTCCCGTGAGACGGAGCGGCGCGCGACGCCGATTTCCTTGCCCGCGTGTTTCAGAATCGCCTCGGACGTGAAGTCATCGATGCGCGTGAGTACCACTGCATCGACATCGCGAGACCCGGAGACGGGGTAATCCTTGCCGTCATAGTTGGCCGGGTATTCGACCGTGGTTGAGACCATGTCGGCCCAAGTTGTTTTGACGGTTGTCTTTACGCCGTTGGACTGGGCCTGGTAGGCGCGTGTTTCCGCGACAGGCGGCGGACCTGGTTTATAGGTCGACTTCGCCACGTTGAGCTTCCAGGTGCCCACGCCGGGATCCGCCGCCCAGAGCGCTGACACGCAAAGAAGAAGGATCGCGAGCGATCGTTTCATCGACCTACCATCAACCCCCGGATTGTCCTTGATCCCCAAGAACGAGATTTTCTGTGGCGATTGCGGCCCTTGCCTTGTTGCCATTTACTCCTCCGGCGTCTAAACAAGCGTGTTCGTGTTCATGGTGTAACAGGTCGGCCCGGCAGCGATTGCACTTGGCGCGCGCCCGTTCCGCAGGCTGCCACACTTGGTTGAATGCGTTCCCCGGGAGAACGTCCAATGCTTTCACCGCATCATTGTAGGCCTGGACCGCACTACGGTAGCGGTCGACTAACCGGCACCATTCATCGCAAGGCATTTCGTCCTCCACTTGGGTACGTCCAGGAGATGCAAGCCACCTCGGATTGCGTTCGATGGAAATGCTACACCCGGGTGGCATGCGCGTCAATGGAATTCGACATGAGACGCTCCGCGGTGCTGTCTGACTGGAAATTCTCCTACGTGGATGGAAAATGCCGCTAAACGTCCGGCGTTGGAGTTGCAGACTCCGGATGGCGCCGGACGTAGGCGGCGACAAAGGAACACACCGGGATCGGTTTCAAGTTTCGCTTTTTAGCCAGCGCGAGCGCGGAGCGTGACAGTTCGCTGGCGATTCCCCGCCCTTCGGATTCCCGAGGCACCTCGACGTGCAGGAGCCAGATGGAGCCGTCCTCAATCCGATAACGCAACGTGGCGAGACCACCCTGGACTGGAACCTCAAGGCGGTTCAGTCCTTCGTTGTTTGTGATGTTCATCACGTCTCCGCGCCCGCGTCAGTTGGGCCGGTCGTCCATGGAACCCAGGGTTCCCCTTGTCGACTCCAGAATTTCGAGGCGCGCCTCGAGGTTGCCCAACGCTTCGAGGAGTGTGCGGTTCGTCGCCTCCTGAGCTGCCACCTGTTTTTGATAGGTCTCGAGCAACAGGTGAAGATGTCCTTGCAGAGAAGTCAGGAGGCCGACCTTTTCGCCGGACTGCTCCTCGAGTACTTGAATGCGTTCCGCCAAATCAGCAGATCCCGTGACGATCTGTTGAAGAGTGCCGACAATCTGCTGCAGTTGTTTGACGATCTCATCGGGAGACATTTTCTAAACGAATCATAGCTTGTTTCGTCCGCGGAGACACGCTACGTTCGGAGAATTTCCAGTTGACAGTAATTTGCAAACTAGACTAAGATGGTCCTACATTGTGGAGCTCGAGAGATTCGGAGGTCCCCATGAGGTGAAGTAGGCATATATAGCATTATAAATAGAAGGCTTACTTACGGACTCCGACGAGATTCAACACTCAAATGGCTGATCCAGCTTGCAGGAAGAACACCGGCAGGTTGCAAATGGTTTGCTGAATTCCGATCGACAATCGTCCAGCCCCGGCGTCGACCTTTGGCGGGAGGGCGCCAAGCCTGGTGTAGACAACCCCGAAGGGGGCTGCGAACCACTTCATTGTACGTTCGCTCCTCTCCGGGCTTCAAGAGACGAGAGAGGATCATGGCGAGCAGACGAATAAGGTTCGCGTCAAGCGAACGAAGCCTAACGCGGCGTTTCGGGGCCATTCACCACTGAGGTCGCACTCAAGCGGAGCTATAGGAGCGTGTTGATTAAGATTCTATGACCGTAAGAAAGTGTTTGTTCTGGGCGCACCTTACCATGGGCGTCCTAGCCGGCCTGGTGATCCTGATCATGTCGGTGACCGGCGTGGCGCTGATGTACGAGAAGCAGATGCTGGCCTGGATCGATCGCGAACACAAAGTTGCTCCGGCAGCGGACGCCGTACGACTGCCTATGGAAACACTGGTGACGAAGGTGCGCGATGCGAAGGGAACGGTTCCTTCGACGATCATTGTACGGTCGGATCGCGCGGAGCCGGTCACCGTCACTCTGGGAGAGCGAGGCACATGGTATGTGAACCCCTATACGGGCGAGTTCCTGGGGCAGCCGTCCGCATCTGCGCGCGCGGTGTTCCGCTCGATTGAAGACTGGCACCGGTGGCTCGCGACATCGGATCGCACCAAGGGCCGGGCATTGACAGGCGCGTCCAATCTGGCGTTTCTCTTTCTGGTGTGCAGCGGCCTCTACATTTGGCTGCCGCGCAAGTGGAAGTGGCAGACCGTACGCTCGGTGATGCTGTTCCGCGGCGGGCTGTCGGGAAAAGCGCGCGACTTCAACTGGCACAACGCAGCGGGATTCTGGTGCTGCGTTCCCTTGTTCTTTGTGGTGCTTTCGGGAGTGGTCATGTCGTATCCCTGGGCGAGCGATATGGTCTATCGGGCTGCAGGCAATGAACCACCCGCGCAGGGAAAGGGTAAGGGTCGCGATCGAGGTGGACGTCCGCACCAGGCGGCGGTGGATCTTACGGGAGTGGATCGACTGCTAGAACGCGCGGAGCAGCACGCGGCTGAGACCGTTCCACAATGGCGCAGCATCAGTTTCCAGATCCCAACGGGAGCGCAAGGGCCGGTTTCTTTTACGATAGACGGGAGTAACGGCGGCCAGCCCCAGAAGCGCGGCACACTCCAGTTGAATCGGAAAACTTCAGCGGTCGAGAATTGGGAAACATACGATCGGCTGGATAAGGGCCGCCAGTATCGGACGTGGATGCGGTTTATTCACACGGGCGAATACTACGGTTTGACGGGCCAGACGGTTGCGGGGATCGCCTCAGCAGGAGGCGCACTATTGGTCTGGACCGGGATCGCGCTGGCGATTCGCAGACTGCGGGCGCGCATCGGGCGTTCCCGTTCAGCCGAAGAAACGGCGCGTGCCCGCGCCGCGGTTGGTTGACTCTTGCTTAACTGTTACAATCCTCGAATATGAAGGGTAACCCGAAAGTGCTCGCAGCGTTGAATGAAGCGCTGCATGAAGAGCTGACCGCGATCAGCCAATATTTCCTGCACGCCGAAATGTGCGAGAACTGGCACTACGAAAAGCTCGGCCAGTTTATCAAGAAACAGTCCATCGACGAAATGAAGCATGCGGAGGAGCTAATCGAGCGCATTCTTTTTCTCGACGGGATCCCGAAGATGAGCGATCCTCTTCAGCTCACGATTGGTGAAACCGTGAAGGAGCAGCTCGCGGCCGACCTGAAACTCGAAGTCTCGGCGGTGGCCCAGTACAATCGCGCGGTCGAGACGGCCCGGACCGAAGGCGATAATGCTTCCCGTGAGCTTTTCGAACGCCTGCTAAAGGACGAAGAAAAACACGTGGACTGGCTCGAAGCCCAGATGCATCAGATTAAGGAACTGGGTTACGAGCGCTATCTAAGCCAGCAAATCAAGGAAGAGTAAATAGAGTGCCGGCGCTCGTTACTCTTTCGGAGCCACGTCGCGGACTTTCACCAGCCACTGGCCGTTGACGCGGACCAGCTCGTTCGACTCCCAACCGACGGCCGCGACGCGAGGCGCACCCCCCTGCCCTTCACCCGCGAAAGCCGTCATGTAATAGGCGCGAAGGCGGGCGTGGTCTTTGTCGATGAATTCCAGGTAGTGGTTCAAGCTGGAATGATACATGGCGGGGCTTTTCTTGCCACTCTTGGCTTCGTTCTCCACGTTGCGCTTCTTCAGATCGCCGATCATCTTTTTGAGCGCATCCGTGCCCTTGGTGGCAGTGCCGCCGGATCTGAACTCGCCATCCGGTGTGTAGGTGGCCGCGTACGCGTCCGCGTTTAGGGTGTCCAAAGCTCGCGCATACTGCCACATCAGCTTCTCAATCTGCGCGCGATCCTGAGCCTCGCGCTCGAAAGCGGTCTCCGCGAAAGCCGGCAAGCCGGACAACAACAATCCCAAAGCCAGGGTTATCCTCAAACTCTTTTTGTTCATTTTCCGCTTCCTTCCGACAGGCCTATCGATCGTTCTGAGCCATTATACGCACCCTAGATGGTAGAATCCTGGCGATGCCCTCGAAACCAATGGTCTCTGCGTTTTTTCTTACCTCCACGGTTCTGATGGGAGAGGTGTTGGGCGTGGGGAACTTTATCCACGTGGTGGGGAATCTGGACCGCTCGATCGAGTTTTATCGCGACGGGCTCGGATTGGAGATGACCGGCGCCCCCGGGCCTCGCGCGTTTTCGGCGAATGCGGTGGTTTCAAGCCTGTATAACGCTCCGGGCGCGCAGAGCCGGGTGGCGAGCTTTAAGATTCCGGACTCGAATATGGCGGTGGAAATCGTGGAGTTTCAGGGATTGAATGCGGCGCCGGCGCCGGCGCGGTCGCGGTTCTTTGATCCGGGGGCGATCACATTGACTTTGCCGGTACAGAATGTAGAGGCGATGAAGACTCGGCTGTCTCGGATAAAGGGGTTGGAGTGGATCAGCGCGAGCGCAGTGGGCCAAGTGATGGTACGCGATCCGGATGGGATTTTCGTGGAGCTCGTGCAGCCCCGCACAGTCCCCGGTCAGCCCCCGACTGACGCCCCAACGGTGCGGCTACAAGTTACTGTAGAAGATCTCGACAGGACGGCGAAGTTTTATACGGAAGTGCTCGGCTTTTCCGGCCTCACGTCGGCGTCACTGGGGTTCGCGAGGCTCCAGGTTCCCGGAGATGCATTTCCGGTGAACTTTAGCGCGCCGAATTATGCCGACCGGAAGCCCCTGCGGTCGGAGATTCACGATCCGGGGTCGGGCGTGCTGCGGCTTCGCGTCGCCGATTTCGACGCGGTGGTGAAGGCTCTGAGGGCGTCGGGAGCGACGGTTGTGTCCGCGGGCGGCGAGCCGGTGAATTTGGGCCGGAACCGCGCAGTGATCCTTCGCGACTTGAACAACTTCTTCCTGCAGGTGCTGGAGTCGGCGCCACCGGCGGCGCAGGGAGCCGCGAAATAAGAGCTGCGTCAAAAGCAAAAAGGACCGGATCGCTCCGGCCCTTCTTGTTTCTTGCTGTTCTAATGTGAAGTGATTACTTAGGCGTCACGTGGATCAGGGCGCCAGGATTGGCGTCCTCGATCAGCCACAGCGACCCATCGGGGGCTTCCGCCACATCGCGGATGCGCTTGCCCATATCCCAGCGTTCGGCCATTTTGGCGCCGCCTTTACCGTCCATGATGACGCGGTTGAGCGACCTGGTCCCCATGCCGCTAATGAAGGCGTTGCCTTCCCATTGGGGGAACGTCTGCTTGCCGCGGTAGAACATCAGATTGCCCGGCGCGACCACAGGCGCCCAATAGATCACGGGCTTCGCCAGGTCAGGCCGCGTTTCAGGGCCGGGAATGGGGACTCCGCTATAGTTCGGGCCTTCGCCAACCAGCGGCCAGCCATAATTCTTGCCCTTCTCGATCAGGTTCAGCTCGTCGCCGGCGCGCGGGCCGTGTTCCACTTCCCACAGTTCGCCGGTGGGCGAAAACGCCAGGCCATAAGGTGTGCGATGGCCCATGGTCCAGGTTTCGGCAGGCGTCAGATTCTCAGCCGGGAAGGTATAGGTGCTCACGACTTTCGCCGTTTTGGCGGCTTCCGTGTCCGAAGGCGGGTCGATCAGGGAGATCGTGCGAGCGCCGGTCTTTCCGGCGTTGGGATTGTCGGGGGCGGGTTTGCCGTCGAGCGTCAGGTGCAGGATCTTGCCTACAGGCTGGTTCGGATCCTGGGCCGGGGTAAAGCGCTGGCGGTCGCCCACCGTGAGAAACAGAGACTGGCCGTCGGGCGCGAAGGCGAGCGCCCCGCCTTCCTGGCCGCCTTTGCCCTTGGGCATCTGACGCCACAGTACCTCAAGCCTTTGAAGGCCGGGCCCTCCGCCACCGGGGCCGCGTCCACCGCCTCCGAGGTTCAACCGGGCGCGTGCGAGCGCCAGACCGCCGCCATAGTCGCCCGGTTCCGAATACGTGAGATAGATCATCTGGTCGGTAGCGAAGTTCGGCGAGACATAGACTCCCAGCATGCCGCTCTGGCCCGACCAATAAACGGGGGGCGTCCCGCCCAAGGGGGCGATTTTCTCTCCCGTTGCCGACACGAGCCAAACGGGTCCGACCTTTTCAGTGATCAGCATGCGGCCGTCGGGCAGGAATGCGATCCGCCAGGGCAGCTCAAAGGTGGCCGCCGCCGTGGTCATCTTGAAGGGCTGGTTAGGGTCGGGCTTCTGGTCGCCCGCGTTCACCTGGGCCCAGGCCGCAACCGATGCCAGGCTAAGAAGCATTACCGCTTTCGCCAATTTCATTCGCATTTTCTCCTTGCTTGTCTCGTTACTTTGAAGGGCTCGACCCTAAGCGATCCGGGGGTCAGTATCTATCCTATAACACCCCGCGCTGGGCGCGAACCTGGCTAGAGAGTGTCCAGGGTCCGCCGGTCGAATCCCACGATCTCCTTATACGCCACCGTGACCGCGGCAAAGGTCATCGGCACGGTCACCAGAAGCCCGACAATAAGGCATAAGAAACCTAGGACGTTCACCAGGAAGGCCGCAACCAGGAAAACCGTAAAGCCAACATAGTCTTTTCTCACGACCGCATGGCTGGCCTGCATGGCTGGCCAGAAATCCATCTGCTTGTCCACAATGAACAAGTAGGTGAACTTATACATGGCCGCCACAACCAGGCCGGGAATAATCAGAGCGAGGATTCCGAGAAATGTGAAGATGCCGATCAGGAGGGACGCCACCAGCGTGGGAAGGAAGAACTTAAAACCCTGGAAGAAGTCTCCGATATCGGCATTCCGGCCCATGATCCTCTTCATCGTGTAGATATGAAAGCCGGCGATCAGCGCGCCCTGGATCAAAGGGACCCCGCTCAGCAGGAAGAAAAGCAGCGCGATCAGGACATAGCTTCCGAGGTCAGCGCTGACCACGGCCCATCCTTCGGCAAGCCATCGGCCAGGAGACGCTTGCAGCTGGGCAGGGCCCGCCCATGCCTGTACTGGAATGGCTACGCTCGCCGGCGCGGGCAGGAACTGGCCGCACTTCGGGCAATATCCGACGTCAGATCCGACTTGTGCGCCACAGCGGTGACAGAACATAACGATCTCCAGATTGTACCTGCAGAAGAGTACGCAGCCGGCATACGCCGGGTTCGCTCAATTGTCAGCCCCAGGATAAGACGTCTGGAGCTGAACCCTCGTCCTGCAAATAGCGTACATTCTTAGAAATGTCCGTTGCTCCGATTCCGCCCCACATTGTTGCCATCGAGCGGCCCCGCGAAAGCCTGATGACATACTACGTGTTGAAGGCGATCGTGGCCAACGTAGCCTTCCCGTTCGTGTTTCCGTACCTATACTTCAGGTACCACACGATGCGTTACCGGTTCGATATCGACGGTATTCACATGAAGTGGGGCATCATCTTCCGGCGGGAGGTGCTGCTGAATTATTCGCGCATCCAGGATATCCATCTGCGGTCGAATCTGATCGAACGCTGGCTGGGCCTGGCTCGCATCGAGATTCAGACGGCGTCCGGATCGACGGACGGGAACATGACGCTGGAGGGCATGGAGGATCCGGAGGGGATGCGCGACTTCCTGTACTCGCGGATGCGGGGGACGCAGAACAAGGACCGGGACGAGAAAGCGGGCGCGGCGGCCGATCCGCTCACTGCGGTGATGCATGAGATCGCCGCTGAATTGCGTGAGATTCGCGCGCTGGTGGAAAGGCCCCGCGCATGACGATCCGCGAGTGGGCGAAAGAGATGGTCGTGCGATGGGCTCGGGTGCCCGCCCGACCGCATGTTCCCGAGGGGGCCGAGGCGTCGGTAAGGGTGTTCAACGCAGGGCGAAATTACTTTGCCTTGCGGATGATTTTGTGGGGGATCGCCAACGCGGCCATTGCGTTGGGCATTTTAGCGGTGTTCGGATTCAGCTTCATCCCGAAACTGCCGCCGGTGGTGCGCACAATCTGGAGAGTGCTGGCCTCGGGCGCGACCGGCATATTCCTGGCTTCGCTTCCGATTACGTACTTCCTTCAGCGGCTGAATTACGAGATGCGGTGGTACATCGTCACCGACCGAAGCCTGCGTATTCGCAGCGGGGTGGTTTGGCTTCGGGAGATGACCATGACGTTCGCCAATATTCAAGGAATTCGCGTGAATGCGAATCCGATCGAGCGATTGCTGGGGCTGGCGAATGTTGAGGTACGGTCGGCGGGAGGAGGCGGATCGGACGAACACGGAGGAGCGTCTTCGGGGCACGTGGGGAAGTTCGCGGGAGTGGATAACGCCGAGGCAATTCGCGATCTGATGGTCGAGCGTCTGCGCATATACCGCGATTCGGGGCTGGGCGAGAAAACGGTGGAGGCCCGGGAGCCGATCGCTTTGTCCGCAGCCCGTGAGATGCTCGAGGAAACAAGGGCGCTCCGGGCCTCCTTCGCCAAAAGGCTCAGTTCCAGGTAGCGAGGCAGGCACCTATAGTTCCCCCGGGACTGATGTCCGGAGCTGTAGCCCCGTCCCGTCAAGGCGGCCGCACCAAGCATTCCCAGCCCGCGAGGGTCGAACTTTCAGCAACCTTCTCCATGTCCGCGGCGTCCCAAGGTGCAGAATGCGAGGAATCGCGCGACACTGGAGACAAATGAAGTCCCGGGGATCGACCTTTCTCGTCGCTGCGTTCGTTGGTCTGTTGTTGCTGATTGGTGTGGCCACGTTCGCAGTCGCGCGCAGCGCTCGCACGGCGCAAGCCCGGGTGATCGCGTTGAACAAAACCCGGATGCAAAGCGATGACGCGCTCGACATGATTCGCGCGAATGTCTACCTGTTGGGAATTCTGACTCGCGATTATCTACTCGATGTCGATCCCGCCGATGCGCATCAATACGTGACACAATTTAATGCCATCCGATCTGAGACCGAGAAAGGCTTTGAGGTTCTGGCCCAGTCTAAAGACGTTGAGCTTCCCCGTGACGCCCTCCAGCAACTCCGCCAGGAATTTGGCGCGTATAGCGAGGTCACCGGGACTGTTCTTGGGTGGAGTTCCGAGCAGAAGCGCCTGCGAGGATCGGAAATGTTGCGCCAGCGCCTGCGCCGCCGGCAGGAAGTGTTCGCCCTGACCGCGCAGATAGAACAGCTGGTGACCGCGAATCTGGAACGTCAAGGGGATCAGGTCACGAAGGCGGATCAGCAACTCCGGGCCTCGCTGGGGTGGATCAGCAGCGTCGCTCTGTTGCTCGGGTTGGGGATCTCCGCGGTAACGCTGGTGCATACAACCCGGCTCGAAAAAAAATCCCAGGTAGCTGAGTCCGAACTTCGCCAGCTTTCGGGCCAGCTCCGGACTGCGCAGGAACAAGAACGCAAGCTTCTATCGCGTGAACTGCACGACCAGGTCGGCCAAATGTTAACCGCCCTGCGTCTGGAACTCGGCAGTATCGCGAGAACCGTGACGGATGCCGAGGGGGCGCTGCGGCTGGCCAGTGCGAAAGGGATCGTCGAACAGGTGCTGCGGGCCGTGCGGGACATCGCGATGCTGCTGCGGCCGTCCATGCTGGACGATCTGGGGTTAACGCCAGCCTTGGCTTGGCTCGGCCGTGAAACGTCCCGGACCAGCGGCATCGAGGTTCAGATGGATGTGGAGGATGCTACGGATTCCCTTCCCGAAGCGCATCGGACCTGTTTATACCGGATCGTCCAGGAAGCTCTCACAAATGCTACGCTTCATTCTGGCGCGCGCAGGGTCCAGGTGCGGCTGAGGACCGGTCGTGCCTGGGTGGGCGGCACGGTTACGGACGATGGCCGGGGCTTTGAGACGGGCCAGGACCTGCCAAAGGGTCTTGGACTGCTGGGAATGCAGGAGCGCGTCCGGGAGTTGGGCGGCAGCATCCGGATCATTTCCTCGTTGGGCCGTGGTACTCGCATCGAAGTCCGCTTACCCCGTCCGAATCAGCCGGAGGTTCTAGATGATAAGAATTCTGATAGCGGACGACCACGGGATCGTTCGGACGGGTTTGAAGCTTCTGCTTGATCGTATCCCCGACATGGAAGTGGTGGGTGAAGCGGCCGACGGGCGGGAGGCGGTGCGATTAGCCCGCGAGCTGAAACCCGACATCATCATCATGGACATCGGGATGCCGTTGCTCAACGGCTTGGACGCAGCCGCTCACATCGTGCGGGAGAACGAACGGAGCGGCGTCATCATCTTGAGCATGCATACCGACGAGAGCTATGTTTTGCGAGCGCTCGACGCAGGCGCGAAAGGGTATCTTCTCAAGGATCACGCGGAAGAGGATTTGGAGGATGCCATTCGGTCTGTCCGCGGGGGCAAGCCGTATTTCTCGCCCGCGGTTGCCCAGGCGCTTCTGGAAGATTATGTCGGCCTCATGCGACAGCGGCGGATCCAGGACTCCTATGAGCTCTTGACCGAGCGCGAGCGAGAAGTGTTGCAGCTGCTGGCGGAGGGCAAGTCGAACAAAGAGGTTGCCGGCGTACTGAACCTCAGTCCATACACTGTCGAAACGCATCGCACCAACCTGATGCAGAAGTTAAACCTGCACAACACAGCCGAAATTGTGCTGTACGCCGTGCGCAAAGCGATCATCGTACCCTGAAACGTCCGCCTCCCGGGTACGGCTTTTTTATCTCCCGCCGTACTGGCATTGCTGTATTTGATCTGCCGGGGGAACGTATAGAATCAGTTAACTGCCCAAGGCGGACGAGAGCCGCCGTTGGGTGCAGCTAACCTGAAGCAATCACGTCGCCGAGGAGTATTGCGCCCCAAGCAAGCTCCTCGGCGATGTTTGCGTGTCCTCCCGCCTGCCTAGTGCCTTTTCAGGGTGAATCGTACTGCCTCGGAGGGATGCCACTGATTCCGGTCGACCCCTACTATGGTCTGATCGTTGCCGGCGGGTTGAATTGAGTTCCGGTCAACACTACGAGGGGGAATCTACGTATGCGCTCAATGTTGGGGATTGCCTGCTGTTTTCTCTGGATTGGCATAGCCTTCGGGCAAACCGACCGCGGCACGATTACAGGAACCGTATCCGATCCCACCGGGGCTCTGGTGGCGAACGCGCCGATTCAGGTTACCAGCACACAGACTGGCACGGCATATACGGGTGCAACCAGCGCGACTGGGAATTTCACCTTCCCCCAGCTGCCGCCGGGAATCTATCAACTTACCGTGAGCGTTCCGGGTTTCAAGAACTTCATCCGGCAGAACATTGTGGTGCAGGTGACGCAGACGGTCCGTGTCGACGTTCCTCTGGAAGTGGGAGCAGCGACCGAATCTGTCACCGTTAGCGCCGAATCGTCACTGCTCAAAACCGAGAGCGGAGAAGTCAGCGTGAACGTAACGGGCGACCGCATGCTGAATCTCGGCATGTTGCCTATTGGAAACGGCTTCTCGAGCTCTCACGGCGTCCGGAATCCCATGGCAGTCGCGAATTTGACTCCTGGAACGTTCTTCGACCCCAATCTGAACATTCGGGTGAACGGCGCACCCAGCAACACCGAGTCGGTTCGTATCGAGGGGCAGGATTCCACCAATGGCGTCGTTACCTTCGCGCAGTCGGAGACTCAACCCAGCGTGGATGCGATCCAGGAGTTATCGGTGCAGACCAGCAACTACGCCGCCGAATACGGGCAGGCCGGGGCGGGCGTATTCAACTACACCATGCGATCGGGCACAAACCAGTTTCACGGATCGCTGTATGACTATAACTCGAACGAAGCTTACAACGGCGGCCAAGCCTACACCCACACGCGGCCCAAGTTGCGCCGGAATGACTACGGCGGCACCATCGGCGGTCCCGTGTGGATTCCGAAAGTCTACGATGGCCGTGACAAGACATTCTTCTTCTTTGGCTACGAGGCGTTCCGCGAGAAAAACACCCTGACCACCCAGTTCCCCACCGTTCCGACCGAGGCTTATCGGAAGGGCGATTTCAGTACTGCCTTGACGAATCGGGTTGTCAGCGGCACGCGCAAAGACCCCAACGGGCTGTTGGCCATGGATGGCCAGATCTTCGATCCTTTCTCGGAGTCCATCGCAGCGGACGGACGCAGGGTCCGGCTGCCGTTCGTCGGCAACCAGCTCCCGCAAAACGCAAAGTATCTGGATCCCTCGGCGCAGAAGGTCCTGGCTCTGATTCCGCATCCCAACGTGGGCGGTCCCAACCAGCTGGTTAACAATTACAACAGCCCGTTCCCCACCGATCGGAAGACCCCCATTCCTTCGCTGAAGATCGACCATTCCTTCACCAGCAACGCCAAGATCTCAGGCTACTGGTCGACCACCGAGACAGCCGTGCAGTATTGCCTGCCCTTGTGCGGATCGCAGGGTCTGCCGCTCCCCATTGAGCCCACGCGCGGCACTTTCATCGAGTCGCATACCGAGCGGGTCAATTTCGATTACACTTTATCGCCGACCGTCCTGCTGCACCTGGGCGTGGGAAATCAGAATGTCGACTTCAAGGACACTTCGCCGGTCACGGATTACGATGTGTTCGGACAGTTGGGCATCAAGGGGGCGACGCGCGGCCCCAGCGACGGCGCCCGCTTCCCGCAGTTTTCAACGTTTGTTGGCAATAACAGTACCGGCGGTATGAACCAGATGGGCCCCGGCGCACAAAGCCGCAGCGTCGAAACCAAGCCGACTTTCGTCGCCAGCGTCTCCTGGGTCAAGAACAACCATACCTATAAATTCGGGGGTGAAGCGCGTACGGAGGGATATCCGACTTACGGCTTCACGAATAACTCCGGGACGCTCGCGATCAATGCTGCGCAAACCGCAAATCCCTGGTTCAATGACGCCAATGTACCGCTGTCCGGGGGGTCTACGGGATTTCCGTTCGCCAGTTTCCTGATGGGGCGTGTGAACACGCTGACTCTCTCGGCGCCCACAGCGTCGCGCGGTGGCAGAAAGTTTCTGGACGTATTTGCCCAGGACACGTGGAAAATAACGCGCAAGTTGACGCTGGATTACGGTCTGCGATGGGATTACTTCGGCTACTCCCGCGAGCAATACGGCCGCACTCCCGATTTCTCACCTACCGTGATCAACGCGGTTGCAGGCGGACATCCAGGCGGTTCCATCTTTGAAGGCGACGGTCCCGGCCACTGCGGGTGCGACTTTGCCCAGAATTACTACTTAGCCTTCGGACCGCGATTGGGGATCGCCTACCAGTTGAATCCGAAGACGGTTTTCCGATTGGGCTTCGGTATGACTTATTCGAGCACTTCTGGCGGCGGACAGGGAGCGGCCGGAGCGACCCAGACTGTCGATGCTCCGGGATTTGGCGACGCAGCGATCCAATTGAGCGGCGGATATACGCAAGGAGTGGGCGGTCCGCTGGTCCAGATCTCGTGGCCTGATGTGCGGGCGGATCTTTTCCCATCGCCGGGTACGTTCTCCGGATCGCCCGGGGTAATCGACAACAACGCCGGCCGGCCGGCGCGCCAGATGCAGTGGAGCGTCGGGGTTCAGCGCGAAATCATGCGCAATCTGGTGGTGGATGTTTCCTACGTCGCGAATCGCGGCAACTGGTGGCGCAGCTCGTCGCTAAACGCCTACAATTCCCTGACGCCCGAATTCCTTAAGGCGCAGTATGGATTGGACATCTACAACGCCGCCGACCGAACCATTCTGGGTTCGCAGATTGGGCAAGCCGGAGCGGGACGGTTCCGCAACAAAATCCCGTTTGTGGGTTTTCCGACCAACTTCACTGTGCAGCGCGCGTTGACGCCGTTTCCTCAGTTCGGCCCGCTGAGCAGCGCCGGGCCTTTGGGCAAGACCTGGTACGACTCGCTCCAGACAAAAGTGACCAAGCGATTTTCTCACGGCCTGGATTTCTCGTACTCCTTCACCTGGTCGAAGGAGCTCACTCTGGGCGCCGAAAACGATGGCGGGCTGCTGTTCGGACAAACGGTGAACGACGTCTTCAATCGCGATGTCAACAAGCAGCTCTCCAGCTTCTCCCGGCCACTCTGGAACATCCTGGCGCTCAGCTACACAGTGCCGCAGTGGGGATCCAACCGCTGGCTGAAATATGCGCTGTCCGATTGGACTCTCGGTACGACACTCCAATACGGCAGCGGCCAACCCATTCCGGTGCCTGGAACCGCAGGCAATCTCACCAATCTGGCGCAGTCTCTGGGACGGGGAACGCGAGCCGAGCGTGTACCTGGCGTGCCTCTGTTCCTTGCGGATCTGGACTGCCACTGTTTTGATCCGGCTCAGACCCAGGTTCTGAATCCGGCGGCGTGGCGCGATCCGGGTTCCACGTATGATTCGACCGGCAAGCAGCTTTCCTACGACGGGACGTTCAGTCCGTCCGCGGCGTATTACGGCGATTATCGTTACCGCCGCGTTCCCCGGGAGACGCTGGCTTTTGGACGGACCTTCCGGATCACCGAACGGGCGAATTTCCAGGTCCGGATGGAGTTCACAAATCCGTTTAACCGCACCCAGATTCCGAATCCCGGCGCCAACGGCTACACGACCAAAGTCAGCACCAAATTTGCAGACAACGGCCTCAGAGTGAACAATACCGGGTTTGGCGCCATCGCCACATTGCCCGGCACCGCGGTAGCCGGGGAGCGGACCGGACTGCTGGTGGGACGGCTCACCTTCTGAGGCCACGCGAGATCGGCCTGGCGACTCTAACGGGTGGACCGGGCCGATACAGGTTTTCGGGCAAACAAGACCAAGGATTGCCCGATCGGAAAGTTCCATCCCGCCGTTACGAACTCGCATTCCGCGTAGAGCGCGGCACGAAGCAGGCTTCCCAGCCATGCCGGGACCATCGTAAGTCCGCTGGCGGGAGGTTTTCGCAGGAGTGGTTCCCAAACGCGGAACTTGAATAACGCGACCGGCAAAAGGAGTGAATTGAGGTATGTGCAACGAACCGGCTCCAATCCACATTCCCGGACCGCCGCGATAAGCCTCTGTCTGGTGAAACGCTGCTGCTCAAACGTGAATTCCGAATGGCGGCTACGCAGTATATCCAGCGCGGAGACACGGAGAATCAGGCTTCCTCCGGGTTTCAAGACGCGAGTGAACTCATCCAGGGCGATCTTTTCAGCTCCGTGCGGAAGGTGCACCAGCATATCGAGCGAGACCAGTGAGTCGTAAGAGCAATCGGGGAACGGCAGAGATCGTGCATCCGCCTGGATCAGCCGCGAGAATCCCCGCCGCCTTACGTAACGGAGCCCCGTCGAGGCGATATCACAGAGATCCAGCCGTCCGCCATGTTGTGCCGCCAACCGCTGGGCAAATCCACCTGTCCCGCAGCCAACCTCAAGAAGGGCAGATTCCGGGGGCAAGCAGCGAAGCTGTTTCATCATGCGCAGGACGATCCTGTGCATTCCGTCGAACCACCAGAAGGAATCCTCCGCGGTGATGATATTGTCGAACTCGGCCGGATTCATGGGACTTCTCTAACCGTGCAGGAGCGGGCAAACGCTCCGGAGATCCGGCTTCAGGTAACGTGTGGCGTTCTGGTCGTAATATCGGAGCGTCTGCCTTAAGCCCCTGCATAGATCCGTGACGGGGAGCCATCCGAGTGTAGTTGTACAGGCGGAGCTATCGGAACAGTAGTTGCCGATGTCGATCTGAGCGCGTTCAGCGGGGAACGGGACGAATTCCGTGGGCGGCAGGCAACGCTGCGATTGCAGCTCGCCGGCTATCTCCCGCAGAGTCACCAGAGCACCACCGCCGACGTTTAACGTGCGCAGGCTTGGATTCTGAACACATCCGGCTCTCAACAGCGCGTCACAGGCGTCAGAGACATAAATTGGGTCCCGGGCCTGTGTTCCATCGCCAAAAAGAGTAATCGGCTCGCCCACGATTGCCTTCCGCAGGAACACGGATAACACTCCCTGGCAAGGCAGCTGAATCGCCATGCGTGGACCGTACACGTTGGTGAACCGCAGCACCACCGCATCGATGCAGTTCAATCGCGTTAACAGTTGATGATAGTGCGCGGTGGCGCATTCGTGTACACCGTTGAAGTCCACGGGAGCGATCGGATGCTGTTCGTCGACCGGAAGATATTGGGGCGCGCCGTACACTTGACGGGTACTGGCATACACAACCCTTCGGCCGGGCGCGGCGCGCCTGCAGGTCTCAAGAAATCTCAGCTGAGCCAGCGTATTGATACGCAAATCCCGCTCCGGAAACAACATGGAATGGATATGGCTCACCTCTCCGGCGAGATTGAAGATGATATCAGCTTCACACAGCAGGTCTTCCACTGCCGCATCCCCGATATCGAAAGGATAGACCTCCACGTTGCCGCAGACCGGATCGAGATTAAAAGGATTCGCGCCGCAGCCCGGCAGGGAGGAGTCCACCACCATGACCCGGGCGCCGGCCTGCACAAGCGCGATCACGAGATTGCTCCCGATAAAGCCAAGCCCGCCGGTCACAAGAACGGACCGGCCGGTGTAATCGCGCTGGATGTCGGGTGTCAGCATAAAGACCAGGCGCGGACAATTGCACAGACCCGTTCGGCGTCGTCCTCATCCACGTGAGGTCCGATCGGAAGCGACAGCACTTCCCGGCAAGCTGATTCCGAGTGTACGAGCGGATGCGCCCATGTGGCGCGCCGGCGAAAGGCAGGCTGGCGATGCAAGGGACAGGGGTAGTGAATCCCGGTTTCAACGCCATGGATTCGCAAATGGCGGATCAGCGCGTCGCGATCTCCGGTGCGAATCACAAACAGGTGATGCACCGATTCGGCCTCGAAAGGGACCAGCCGGATGGCTCTGCAGTCGCGCAGTTTGCGTTGGTAAAGGGAAGCGATTCGCCGCCTGTGCCCGGTCCAGTCCTGCAGATCCGGAAGAAAGCCTCGGAGGTAGCAGGCATGCATTTCGTCCAGACGGGAGTTCAGCGCGGGGGCTCTCGCGATTTGGTCGCTGTTGCGCCCCCCGTCCCGCAGAAGCCGGAGGCGCCTGGCCACGCGGCGCGAACTGGTGACCACTGCACCTCCGTCACCGAGACATGCCAGATTCTTGGTCGGGTAAAAGCTGTATGCGGTATACGAGGAGAAGGCGGTCAGCGGCTTGCCCCGGTAACTTGAGCCGTGGGCCTGACAGGCATCTTGAATCAGTACAACGCCGCGCCGGTGACACCACTCCGCGATCCCGTCCAAACGACAAGCATTGCCGTACAGGTGCACGCATATCACCGCCACGGTGGCCGGTGTCCAGGCACGCTCCAGGGACTCCGGGGTAAGCAGAAGAGTGTCAGGGTCGACGTCAGCCACACGCAGCCGGGCTCCGGATGCAACCACCGCTTGCGCCGTGAATAGAGAGGTCAAGGCCGGGACAATCACTTCCTGCTCTTGACGGACGATACCTGCTTCGCGCAGGCACAATTCCAGAGCGTCGGTTCCGGAGCCCATGCCCACCGCGAATCCTCCGCCAAAAGCGCTGGCCAGTTCCTCCTCGAAACAACGAACCTGATCTCCCAAAATGAATCGCCCGGAGGCGTGCATTGAGGCGAGGTTCACGGTGGTCCGGGCTCGTGCGCGCTCCAGCACGGGACTCAGGTCAAACATGGGCACGGCGCGTGCCGGCGACTGTCCGACGGATGTCAATACCGTGTCCCTTCGACGACGGAGTTACAAAAATCACGAGCTTCCGGGTGGCGTGCCGCCTCAGGCCCAAATTCAAAGGCGGGTTTAGGCGATCCTTCGATGCCAATGTGGATCGCAGTCTGCGCGATGACAAAAGAGTAGGGGAAGCAGTTCGCATAGATCGTGCCCCGGTTCTCTCTCGCGGCCCTCAACAGTTCTTCTGTGGGTTCGGCACGAAAGATGTACCGGCGATGCAATACGGTCCATAAGTAGCCGCATTGATCCAGCATGATGATCGACGCCATCGCGGGGATTAACCACCGCCGATTCCAAGTCGCGGCGCGCTGCCGAAACGAAAGGAATCCGGAAGCGACGATCCATGAGAGGCCTACGCTCGCCCAATAAGCATGACGGCTGGGCACTCGGGGCATGTAGGTCAGGAAGCTGTAAGGCAACAGGGTTACAACCATCCAAGCCAAGCCAATCGGCACCGAACGCGGCCAGGGGCGGAGGATCTTGGTTGAAAACAGGAACAAGGCCAATACCCCCCAAACCCAAAGCAATCCGCCCATGCTTCTTACAAGCACTTCGGGGAAGGGTGCGTGGAGGGAAAACGTTCCGTCATGAAAATGGAGGTGGGAATCTCGCGCCACAAATATCATGGCGAAGTATCCCGCTGCGATACCCGCGAACGGAGCGGCCGCCCAGAGCCGCCGGAGCGGCCTGGCCGGGTGGCAAAGGACGGCCAAGACGCAGAGTGGAACCACCGCGACGGCGGATTCCTTCGAAAGCAAGGCGAGAAGATAGGCCGCAATCGACCCGACGTAGACAGATCGACGTGGATTGTCCAGCCACGAGATCCAGAATAAGAAGCTCATGAGCGAGAACATGAACACCAACAACTCGGGTACGGCCGCAAACCAGATGACTGCCTCACTGTGCCGCTGGCTCACCGCGAAGAAACAGGCCGCCAGCGCCGAGACGCGCCAGCCGACCACCTTCCAGGATCCCAGCGCAAAAACCAATAGGGAGTTGACGACGTGCAGAAAGAGACTTGTCAGCCTGTAGTAGAGCACCTCAATCCCAAAAACTTGTTCGATCCAGTAAGTCAGCACAAGCGAAGTGGCGCGACATCGATAAAGGGCGTCATGAGCCAGATCATTCCACTTTGACAGCGGTCCAAAATCGCGCGAAAGCTGAATTTGGAGGTAGTCGTCGGATATAAAGGGAAGTGTCAAAGCTCGCGCATATGCGAGAACCGACAGGAAGATCACGCAGAGCACGATAAATGCGACGCTCCGGCCAGGTAATCTGGCTTCGGAAGTCGCTGTATTCGAGGAACCGCGAGCGCGGGTGACCGGCGCCGTCAACGGCCGGGTCAGCACCTGAATCAACTGATAAAACGTGATGGCGAGAGAACGCCAGCGGAAGAATTGAGATCGGCCGTATTGCCGGGGGTAGTGACGGACCGGCACTTCAATGATTCTGGTGCCGCTCGACTCCAGGCTCCGGACCAGTTCCAGGCAAATCGTTCCTCCTGTGGAACGGAGAGCGGTTGGGTCGAAAGCGCTTCGCCGAATGAGCCTGAAGTCGCAGTCGATATCTCTCAGGCGAATTCCAAAGAGCCACCGGGCGAAACAATTGTAGAGCCAGCCCAACGCGATTCGATGCCACGGATCGTTACGAACAACTTTGTATCCGTTCACGAGACCGCAATCGGGGGTAGCGGACCGGAGCAGCTGCTCCAAGTCGGCGGGATCGTACTGCCCGTCCCCATCCGTATAGAAGATGTATTCCTTGGTAGCCGCGAGAAAACCGCTTCGGAGTGCTGCCCCGTATCCTTGATTGTGAGCGTGCGTGACGATGCTGAGATAGGGAGAGTAGACGCGGGCTAGCTCTGCTAGTACTTCCGCCGTATTGTCATAGCTGCCATCATTTACGACGATCACTTCGTAATCTGCGGCGACCCTCCGCAGAATCTCGAACGTTCGCCGGAGGAGCGAGGGAAGTGACTGCGCATCATTGAACGCGGGGAAGAAAACCGTCAGTCCCGCCCGAAAGCGAAATTCCGCGTCCGGGCGAACGCCCGCAGACCGGTCCTGTATGTCAAGGTTCACCCAGCGTCACCGTTACGAATACAACCCAACTTCAGAGAGTTGGAGAAGTATTTCACGGGAGCACACGCCTGTCAATACGGCATTGACGGGATACCGTTGGAGCCGCGGATGTGCATGATGGTCGAGTCAGAAAAGTTGGGTTGATCCATCTTCTCTGAAACGAGATTCAAGGGTCAGTGTACCCGTCGCGCCGGATCTCAATTCGCAACGCCAAACCTGAGCGGTCCCGCTGCGCGTCGCCGGAATGCGATCCGGTGCGTCTGGTGGATTTTCGAATAAGAACTCCTGCCTTTTCGGGATTTGTTTGCATGCAGAGCTGCCCTAGGCTTGCATAGAAGCTCGCGTGTTGAGGGGAGATCTAAATGAAACTACTAAGTCTGGCGCTCTGCGCCACAATGGGTGTTAGTACTGTGTATGGGCAAACCGCGCTGGCGACCATCACCGGCACGGTAAGCGATCCGACCGGAGCCGTGGTCGCAAACGCTCCAGTTTCGGTTCGTAATGTGGATACCGGGCAGGTTTTCGCGGCATCCAGCTCCCAGACCGGAAACTACACTGTGTCCCAGTTGCCGATCGGTGATTATGACCTAACCGTCGCGGTCTCGGGATTCAAGACCTACACTCACTCCAAGTTCCATTTGGCGGCTGCCCAGACGATGCGAGAGGACGTAGCCCTCGAAGTCGGAAGTGCCGCCGAATCCGTTACGGTGAGCGCCGAGTCTTCGCTGCTCAAAACCGAAAACAGCGAGCTTGCCCACAACGTCACGCTGTCCCAGCTGAACAATCTGCCGGTTCTGGCGGTGGGCTCGACCAATAACGGCTTCCGCGATCCATTTGCGGCCGTGCAGCTGGTTCCCGGAATCCGGTACGCCGGAGGCTCCAATATCGGTGCCGGCAACCCTGCCGCTGTCACCACCATGGTGGTCAACGGAACGCCTGCGAACACCTATCAGACCCGCCTGGATGGCATGACCATCAATCCCACCGGGCCGCGCCTGCTTGGCGCCCAGATGGAGACGCAACCCTCCGTCGACGCGATTCAGGAAGTGGCCATCCAGACCAGCAACTTCGCGGCGGAATTCGGCACGGCCGGCGGCGCCATGATCAACATGGTCACCAAGAGCGGCACCAACCAATACCACGGCACGGGCTACGATTACATCACCAACGAGGCGCTGAACTCCCACCAGCCCTACACGGGAACCCGCAACCTGGTCAAGCAGCACGACTGGGGTTACACCGTGGGAGGTCCGGTGTGGTTTCCGAAGATTTACGACGGCAGAAACAAGACCTTCTTCTTCTGGAGCTACGAGCAGTTTCGCAACAAAAATATCAACGTCAGCAATACCACCACTGTGCCCCTGCCCGCGTATCGTACCGGCGATTTCAGTAACCTGCTTACTGTAGAAAACCGCCTGATCACGACGGCCAGCGGTCCTGCCAAGGACGCGCTGGGCCGCACCATGGCCAGCGGAACGATCTTTGATCCGAATACTCAGCAGGTTGTGAATGGCACCGCTGTCCGCAATCCGTTCCCGAACAACCAGATCCCGGTGGCCCGCTTCGACCCCATCACAAACAAAATCCTGCCTCTGGTCCCGCAGCCGCTGGGCGGAAATGCCGCCCGCGGGCAGGCGTCCAACAATTATCAGGGGACGTTTGACTCTAGCCGCATTTCCGCGGTCCCCTCGATCAAATTGGACCAGAACGTGGGATCCAAAGGTCGCTTGTCGTTCTACTACCAGGACACACATACGGCAGTGCCGCGAACTCCCACCGGGGCGGACGCTTTTGCCGATAACATCACGGCCTCGGCGAGAGCCTTTAATTCCGGCCAGACGCTTCGGTTGAACTATGACCATTCGGCCACGACGCGGCTACTGCTGCATGGAGGCATCGGCTGGAACGACAGCGACTTCGGGCTGGAAGCTCCCGTGCACGACTACGATGCCTTCAAAGAACTGGGCCTGCAAGGACAAACCTTGGCCCGCTACTTCCCGAGGATTGTGACCGCTGTAAACACGAACACGGCGATCGGCGGCATGTCCACTTTGGGCACGAATTTTCCGACCCGATCCTTTGAACGGCGCCCCTCCTGGAACGCCTCCGCCACCTATGTAACCGGCGCGCATACCTTCAAATTCGGCGCGGAATACCGCAAGGAAACATTCCCGAATGTCATCGCAGGGAATACGCAGGGCACCTACACTTTCGGCACGAACATGACCGAGCAGCCTTCCCTGCAGGGCGTCCAGACCAACCAGGGCTTCGATGGCTTCGAGTTTGCGTCGTTCCTGTTAGGCGGCATGAGCGCAAACCTGGTCAATGCGCCCATCGGCTTGGCCAACATCAAATCGCAGACAGCCTTGTACGTGCAGGACAGCTGGAAAGTCACCCGTAAATTGACGCTCGACTTCGGCGTGCGCTGGGACTACGGAACCTATGCCCACGAGCAGTATGGCCGAAACGGATCGCTGGGCCTCCTGATCCCCAATCCGTCCGCATCCGGAAGGCTCGGGGGCTCCCAGTTTGAGGCCACCTGCAAATGCAACTTCGCCAATAACTACCCCTATGCCATCGGACCGCGGCTGGGCGGAGCCTACCAGATCGATTCCAAGACCGTGCTGCGCGCCGGAATCGGCGTGGTCTACAATTCCACGGCGACTGCGTCAGGCTCCGCGTCCGCCTCCGCTTCCTCCAACACGTTGCCGCCAAACTCCGGCCAGATCATCGGCCTGTTCAAGGACGGGGCCACTGTCCACCCGGTGTGGCCTTCCTTCGAACCGAATGTCAATCACGCCGTGGGCTCGGTCATAGCGATGCCCTCTTATCTGGATCCGGGCGCCGGGCGGCCGGCGCGTCTGTTGCAGTGGAACATCGGGCTGCAGCGCGAACTTAACCGTAATCTGGTGGTTGAGGCCTCCTACGTTGGAAATCGGGGTGTCTGGTGGACGGCCACCAGCCTGCCGGTGGTGAACTACATCAGCCAGGATGTTCTTACTAAGTATGGCTTCAAGGATTTCAGCAGCTTGGCCGAATCCCGCTTGCTGACCACGACGGTGTCAAGCCTGAGCCCTACGCAGAGGTCCACTCTGGCTGCTCGCGGCATCACCGGCTTGCCCTATGCGAACTTCCCGAGCAACCAGAGCGTACGCCAGTCGCTGCTGCCGTTCCCGCAATACGGCCAGCAGGCAACCGGATTCTTCGCGACTGTAGGCGGTTCTCCCCTGGGGAATACCTGGTACGATTCCTTCCAGTTGACCGCGACCCAGCGCTTCAGCCACGGGGTGAGCTTTAATCTGAATTACAACTACTCCAAGTCGCTGGATTTGATGAGTTCTCCCGACGTGTTCAACCGCAGCCTGGGCAAGAACCTCGGCGCATTCGACCTTCCGCATCAATTCCGGCTCACCGTGCAGTATCAGGTGCCGCGGCTCAAGGATTCCGGGAATGTATTTTCGAACAAGATCGTGTCCTCCATTTTGTCAGATTGGGGCATCGGTGCGTACTTGAACTACCAGAGCGGGAGTGTGGTGAACCGTCCGACCAGCAACGGAACAGTGTCGATCAGCCAGTTCCTGGGCCGTGGTCCGGGCAGCGCACAGTTGAAGACGAACGCCGACGGAAGCTACATGAACCCCTGGTCGGTGGATTGGACCGACTACAGCGGCAAGCACCACACCGATCCGATCGACATCAACTGCCATTGCTTCGATCCAACCAAGACCATTGTGTTGAATCCGAACGCCTGGACAAACGTTCCTGATGGGCAGTGGGCCGCGGACAACAGCACGCTCCGGTTCTACCGGGGCTTCCGCCAACCGACCGAGAACGCCAACTTCAGCCGGAACTTCCGCTTCACGGAACGCGTGAATCTGAATGTCCGCATCGAGTTCAACAATGTGTTCAACCGGACGCAGTTGCCCGCTCCGACGACGACAGGAAACTTCGCCAGTACACCTGTGACGTTCAAAAGCGGCGCCAACAACGGCCTCTACAGCGGCGGCTTTGGTACGATCCTTCCGCTATCCGGCACGAACGGCATGCGTACCGGCCAGCTGATCGGCCGCATCACGTTCTGATCGAAACGAGCTGTCACGAGGTAATTCAAAACAGATCGTGCTTCTCACTGAGGGCCGCCCGTAAGGGTGGCCCTCGGCGCGTTTGGGCGGAGCGGCAGAGGATGTCGCGGGTTGGATCATTTCCGTGTAACTTCCCGATTCCAACAGCGTATTAGATGTACACAGCGGCGAGTGACAGCCGGGCGTCCTCTTCCGATGCCCCCCAACGCTGGTGAGGGACGGCCCGGCTGCGCCGCGTAGGGATGGAGGATTCCGCTAACTGATCGAAAGTAGTGGCGGGCTCGATAGAACTCCAATTCGTGATCTCCTGCGCGCTTCGAATATTTCTTCTATCTAAAGAGGAGAATTAATCACCAAACCCTCGCGCAATCTCTGATAGACTGCCAAAGTGGCATCGAGCCAGCACGAGCGAGGCTCCCAATTCACGGAGGTCCAAATGAATCGACGGTTTCTGGCCAGTATTATAACGAGCGCCCTGATCGCTTCGGTGGGCGGCATTCTCGCGCAAGGTCCCGCACAGCCGGCTGCTGCCGGAAAGGACGC
>JADMIO011276597.1_pt1 | contig 28964 bp, 24 predicted proteins | sample 8958161 | NCBI WGS metagenome assembly JADMIO01 (sample SAMN16585339, study PRJNA669376) | soil metagenome | isolation source: Crop rotation soil | place: USA: Cullars Rotation, Alabama | collected 2011 | reverse complement strand
GACGATGCCCTCCACCGCCGGCAGGCCGGTGGCGGCCGGAAGCCCGGGGCCGTGCGCCACCGGCCCGGGCCGCCCGTCGGCGCCGATCACGGCCGCCCGGCAGCGGCTCCGGCCGCCGTCGACCGCCACCAGGCTCCCCATAGCCCCCATGATCCCTCGGTATAGCGCGACGGAGCGCTCCGCGGCGGCCAGACCAGCGCTTTCGGGCTCAGACACCTCTCACGGGACCGCCGGCCGCCCGCGCCGCGCCGCTGCGGCAGACTGAAACGTGGTTCGTGTGCACAACTGTTGGTAGAGGTCATGGCCGCTGAGAACAACCCCCTGAGCGCAGTCGCCGGCTGGCCCGTCGAAACGGCGGCCGTCGGGGTCACTTCGCCGACGGAAACGCTGGCTGCGACCGGGCCACTCGACAAGGCGCTCCCGCTGGCCTCGGTCACCAAGCTGCTCACGGCGATGGCCGTGCTGGTGGCGGTGGAGGAGGAGACCCTCGACCTCGACGACCCGGCCGGCCCGGAGGGCTCGACGGTGGCCCATCTGCTGGCCCACGCCTCCGGGCTCGGCTTCGACGGCGGCCGCCTGGCCAAGCCGGGCCGGCACCGGATCTACTCCAACACCGGCTTCGGCCTGCTGGGCGAGCTCCTGGCCGCCGCTTCCGGCATCCCGTTCGAGACCTACGCCACCGAAGCCGTCCTGCATCCCCTCGGTATGGCGGCCAGCCGCATGGGCCACCCGGCCTACGGGGCCCTGAGCACCGTCACCGACCTCTTGCGGTTGGGCCGGGAACTGCTCGTCCCCCGGGTGCTCAGCACGGCGATGCTGGCCCGGGCAACCACGGTGGCCTTTCCCGGCCTCGACGGTGTGATGCCCGGCTTCGGCCGCCAGAACCCCAACGACTGGGGCCTGGGCTTCGAGCTGCGGGACGGCAAGACCCCGCACTGGACCGGCCGGCACAACTCCCCTCGCACCTTCGGCCACTTCGGCCGCTCCGGCACCTTCCTGTGGGTCGACCCCGACGCCGGCCTGGCCTGCGCCTGCGTCACCGACCGGGACTTCGGCCCCTGGGCCGCCGAAGCCTGGCCGACCCTGTCCGACGAGGTCCTGGCCGCTCTGGGCGCGCCTTCGTGACAGGCTGCGTCCGTTCGCACCGGCCGCGAGGCGGTGTGCGCGACTCTGTGTGACGATCTTCTACCGAAGTCTCAACGACCCGGGGGACAGGGGGTGTCCCCCTGACAGCCGGCGGCGGTAGCCGCCAGGGAGCGTTCGGGTGGAGCAGTTCTCCGTGACAGCGGCGAGGGAGGCGACGGCATCGCCCGCGCAGGCCCGGCCCGAGGGTGAGGCCGGCGGTGAGCCGGTCGCCAACCCCCGGCGGCGCACGTCACGGCTCGGCCTGCGGGCCCGGGCGATGGTGGCCTTCGGCTGCGTCGCCCTGGCGCTGTCGGCGACCCTGGCCACCATGGCCTACGAGCTGACGCGCAGCTACCTGATCAAGCAGCGCCAGAGCACGGCCATCCGCCAGGCGTACGTCAATGCCCGCCTGGCCCGGTCCGTGCTGCGGACACCCGATCCCGACGTCTCCACCATCCTGGCCTCCCTCCAGACCAGCTCCGGTTCGGTGGCCGTGTTGAACTACCAGGACCGCTGGTTCGCCAGCAAGGTCGGCATCGGGCCCAACGCCGTCCCGACCGATCTGCGCCAGAAGGTCCTGCAGGGCAATGTCGGCCGCCAGCGATTCGTCCTCGACGGCGAGCCCCAGGTGGCGGTGGGGGTGCCGCTCCCGGCGGTCCAGGCCTTCTACTTCGAGTTCTCCCCCATGGCCGAGCTCGAACGGTCGCTGTCGCTGCTGGCCAAGGCTCTCGCCCTGGGCGCGGCGATCACGGCGTTCGTCGGAGCGGCGGTGGGCCGCTACGCCAGCAGCCGGGTGCTGCTGCCCCTGCGGGGGGTGGCCACGGCTGCCTCCCGGATCTCCCACGGCGCTCTCGACACCCGCCTCGACGCCAAGGGCGACCCCGATCTGGCCCCCCTGATCACGTCGTTCAACGAGATGGTCGACGCCCTCCAGGACCGGATCGACCGGGAGGCCCGCTTCGCCTCCGATGTCAGCCATGAGCTGCGCACCCCGCTGGCCGCCATCGGCTCGGCGGTCAACATCGTGCGGCGCCGGCGGCACTCCCCCGAGGAGGCGGCCGCCGCCCTCGACGTGTTGGAACAGCAGATCGAGAGCTTCCAGCGGCTGGTGCTCGACCTGCTGGAGATCTCCCGGCTGGAGTCGGGGACGGCCCGACTGGAGCGCGAACCGATCGAGCCCGACCGCTTCGCCCGGTCCGTGCTGGCATCGACGGGGCGGCCCTCCGTGCCGCTCGGCGTCGAACCCGGCGCGCCGGACCGGGCCCTGGTCGACCCCCGCCGCCTGAGCCAGATGCTGATCAACCTGCTGGAGAACGCCGACAAGTACGCCGGCGGGCCCACCGCCATGATCGTCTCGGGCAACGAGACCGTGGTCCGCTTCGCCGTGGAGGACCGTGGCCCCGGCGTACCGGAGCACGAGCGGCACCACATCTTCGAGCGCTTCGCCCGCGGTGAGTCGTCGGCCCAACCCGGAGCGGGCGACGGCACCGGTCTCGGCCTGTCGCTGGTGGCCGAGCACGCCCGCCTTCATCACGGCCACGTCTGGGTCGAGGAGCGGGTCGGTGGCGGAGCCCGGTTCGTGGTCGAGCTGCCGCTGGTGGAGTACGGCCCGGGGACCATCCCGACCCCTCCGCTCGAACGGACCGACTCGTGAGCCCCCGGCGCCCCACCCTCCTCGCCCTCGTGGCGGTGGCCGCGGTCATGCTGGCCGCCTGCGGGGTTCCGCCCGACGACCGGGCCACCCTGGCGGCACCGGCTTCGGTCCCCTTCGACCTGCTCGGGCAGGCCCCGTCGGTGACGGCCACGACCCTGCCGTTCGCCCAGACGGAGAAGGCGACGCTCTTCCTGGTCCAGGGCGAGCGGCTGGCGGCGGTGCAGCGAGAGCTGCCGGCCCCGGTCTCGGTCGAGTCGGTGCTCGAGGCACTGGCCGCCGGTCCGACCACCACCGAGGTGCAGCTCGGGCTGCGGACGGCCCTGCTCACCACCCCGGGCCTGGTCAACTCCGGGGGCGTGAGTGGCGGGATCGCCACCATCGACCTCGGCCAGCCCTTCACCGAGATCGCCGGCCGGGACCAGATCGTGGCCCTGGCCCAGATCGTCTCGACGGTGACGGGGTTACCCGGCGTCGGTCGGGTCCGTTTCACCCTGGACGGCAACCCGGTCGGGATCCTCCGGGGGGACGGGGCCGTGACCACCGAGACCGTCTCCCGGGACGACTACGCCACGCTGGCGCCCGTCCCGCTGGGTTAAGCGGGCACCCAGAAACGCTGCGGTAGAGTCGACGCTTTCGCCGTTTCGCGACTTCCGGAGGGCCAGAATGCGCAGGGGACGTCTGCTCGCCATCGGATTGATCGGTGTGGGGTCATGGCTGGTGATGCCGGCCGCCCACGCCACGGAAACGACGCTCAAGGCCACCATGACCGGCGCTGAAGAGGTGCCCGGTCCCGGCGACCCGGACGGCAAGGGCACGGCCACGATCGTGCTCGACGACGTCAAGAACACCGCCTGTTACACCTTCACCTACGAGAACATCGGCAAGCCGACGGCCGCCCACATCCACACGGGGGCCAAGGGTGTGGCCGGGCCTCCGGTCGTCGACTTCAAGATCGTCACCAACGGCGACAAGGGCTGCGTCAACGTCGACCCCGCAACGCTGAAGACGATTCTGGGGAACCCCGGCGGCCACTACGTCAACATCCACACGTCCGATTTCGGGAACGGCGCCATGCGGGGGCAGCTGGCCAAGGGGTAGCCCGCCGGGCCTACCTTCGATCGGCCAGGAAGGGGAAGCGCTTCCTGGTCTCGGCCACCACGACCGGGTCGACGTCGGCGAGGAGGATCGTCTCGCCGCCCGCGCCCGCCGCCAGGATCTCGCCGGACGGATCGACGATGCGACTGTCGCCGGCGTAGTGCAGCCCGCCGCCCTCGCCGACCCGGTTGACGCCGACCACGTAGGCCTGGTTCTCGATGGCCCGGGCGACGAGGAGGGCCTGCCAGTGGGCCCGCCGGGACGACGGCCAGTTGGCCACGACCACGTAGCAGTCGGTGCGCTCCGCCATGGCCCAGAACTCGTCGGCGAAGCGGAGGTCGTAGCAGACGAAGGGTGTCACCCGGACGCCCTCGACGTCGAAGGTCACCCGCTCCGCGCCGGCGGCGTAGTGCTCATGCTCGCCGGAGTAGCTGAAGGGGTGGATCTTGTCGTAGTGCCACAGCTCGCCGCCGGGCCCGGCCAGGAGGAGCCGGTTGACCGGCCGGCCTCCGCCGGCCGGCCGGGTGGGGACGGATCCGGTCAACCAGACGTTGAGCTCCGCGGCCTGGGTCCGGAGGAACTCCGTCGTGGGGCCGCCCTCGGGTTCGGCCACGCGCTCGGGCTCGGGGGAGAACCCGGTGGGGAACATCTCGGTCAGGACGACGATGCGGGCGCCGGTGCCGGCCGCCGCCCGGAGCTGCGGTTCGAGGTGGCCGAGGGTGGCGTCGCGGTCCTCCCAGACGACGTCGTGCTGGAGGCCGGCGATCTTCATGCGGAGCGCAGGCCTTTGAGGCGGGCGACGGCTTCGGCGAGAAGCTCCGGGCGTTTGCAGAAGGCGAAGCGGACCAGCGTCCGCCCGGCGTCGATGTCGTCGTAGAAGACCGACATCGGGACCGCCACGACGCCGACCCGCTCGGGCAGGCCGAGGCAGAACTCGACGCCGTCGGTCGCTCCGACCGAGGCTGCGTCGGTGGTGACGAAGTAGGTGCCCTCGGAGGCGAACGTGGTGAGGCCGGCGTCGCGCAGGCCCTGGCTGAGGAGATCGCGCCGCTCGCCCAGGCTGGCCGCCAGCTGCTCGTAGTACGACGCCGGCAGGCCGAGGGCGACGGCGGCGGCGTGCTGGAACGGGGTCGCCCCGGAGTAGGAGAGATACATCTTGGCCGTGCGGACGGCGGCGATGAGGTCGGCCGGCCCGCAGGCCCAGCCGACCTTCCAGCCGGTGAAGGAGAACGTCTTGCCGTGGCTGGAGATCGTGACGGTCCGCTCGGCCATGCCGGGGAGGGTGGCCAGGGGGATGTGGGGCCGGCCGTCGTAGACGAGGTGCTCGTAGACCTCGTCGGTGACGGCCAGGATGTCCCGCTCGACGCAGATCCGGGCGACGGCCTCCAGTTCTTCGCGGCTGAGGACCCGCCCGGTCGGGTTGTGCGGCGAGTTGAGCAGGATCAGCCGGGTCTTCGGCGTGACGGCGGCAGCGAGAGCGTCGGCGTCGAGGGCGTAGTCGGGGGCCCGGAGGGTGACGACCCGGCGGGTCGCGCCGGCCATGGCGATGGTCGCGGCGTAGGAGTCGTAGTAGGGCTCCATGACGACGACCTCGTCGCCCGCCTCGCACAGCCCGAGCACGGCACCGGCGATGGCCTCGGTGGCGCCCATGGTGACGACGACCTCGGTGTCGGGGTCGTGGACGAGGCCGTAGCAGCGGAGCTGGTGCTCGGCCACCGCCTGGCGCAGCACCGGCAGCCCGGGACCGGGCGGGTACTGGTTCTGACCACCCCGGATGGCGGCCACCGCCGCGTCGGCCACCTCCGGCGGTCCGTCGATATCGGGGAACCCCTGGCCGAGGTTGATCGACCCCGTGCGGACGGCCAGCTGCGACATCTCGTTGAAGATCGTGGTGCTGAACGGCTGGAGGTGCGCCCCCATGGCTCTGCGCATGAGCCAGGAGCGTAAATCAGAACTTCGACAACTGGCCCCGCATGGCTCCGTCGGGGTGGCCGTCACTGTGAATGTTCACGTAGTAGGCGGCCGGGTCGGCGAGCAGCTGGGAGGCGGTGTCGGCCGTCGTGTCGACACAGGTCTTGGACATGTAGGCCGACTCGCCGGATTCGAACACCGGCTTCAGGTCCACCACCACCGGCCCGCTCATCCCCTTGGCGCCCTTGTGGATGTGGGCCGCCACCGGCTTCTCCCCCATCGTGACCTTGAGGTCCGAGCAGACCTTGGGCCCGGCGACGTCGATCCCGACGCGGCCGATGCCGTCCTTCACGCCGGGGCCGGGCACCTCCTCGGCCGGGTTGAGCAGGGCCTTGAGGGAGACGGCCGTCCCCTCGGTCTTCTCGCCGGAGGCCGTCGACCCTGTGGTCACCTTGGTGTCCTTGTCCTTGTCGCCGTCGCCGCCGCACGCCCCGGCGGTGGCGACGAGCAGGGCCGACAGAAGGGCGGCGGCGAAGGGCCGGTGGGGGGTCACGGCACGATCCTGGCACGGAGCGCCGGGGAAGTTTGGACTTTTACGTGGCTCACGGCGTGCTGGATGTCCAAAGTTCGCCCGGCGGCTCCCCGGGCACAATGGCGACATGCTCCTGACCGAGGTGGTCGAGGTATCGGCCCGGGTGGCGGCGACCCCGGCCCGGACCGGCAAGATCGCCGCCCTGGCCGAGCTCCTCCGCCGGCTGGCCCCGGAGGAGGTCGAACCCGCCGTCGGCTTCCTCGTCGGCGAGCCCCGCCAGGGCCGGATCGGGGTGGGCTGGGCCACGCTCGCCAAGGGGATCGCCACCCGGCGAGCCGGAACAGACGGTTCGGGTGACGCCTCGACCATCACCGTCGCCGAGCTCGACCGGGCGCTGTCGGAACTGGCGGGCACGACCGGTTCAGGGTCGGTCGGCGCCCGCGCCGTCCTCCTCGACTCGCTCCTCGCCCGGGCGGGCTCGTCGGAGATCGACTTCATCGCCGACCTGCTGACGGGCGGGTTGCGGCAGGGCGCGCTCGAAGGGGTCATGGCCGAGGCGGTGGCGAAGGCGGCGGAGGTGCCGGCGGCGGCGGTCCGGCGGGCCTGCATGCTGGCCGGTGACCTCGGGCACGCGGCGGCCATTGCGCTGAACGAGGGGCGGGAGGGTCTCGAGGCGGTCGGCCTGGAGGTGCTCCGGCCCATCGGCCCGATGCTGGCGTCGACGGCGCCCGACGTCACGGCCGCCATCGCAGACCTCGGGCTGGCGTCGGTGGAGTGGAAGCTCGACGGCGTCCGCCTCCAGGTCCACAAGCGGGGCGACGAGGTCCGCATCTTCACCCGGAACCTCAACGACATCACGGACCGGATGCCCGAGGTCGTCGAGGTGATCCGTGGCCTGGCCGCCGACCAGGTCGTGCTGGACGGCGAAGGGCTGACCTTGACGGAGGATCTGCGGCCCCAGCCTTTTCAGGAAACTATGAGCAGGGTCGGTCGGCGAGGTGCCCTGGGTCAGTCCGGCACGTCGGCTGAAGGGCACCCGCCGGACGCGAGCCGCCGCACCGGGGAACCGACCTCCTCGGTGGGCGCCCACTTCTTCGACTGCCTCCACCTCGACGGCGAGGATCTCCTGGACCGCCCGCTCCTGGAGCGGGTCGCCGCCCTGGAGCGCGTGGCCGGGCCGTGGCGCATTCCCGGCGAGGTGACCGACGACCCCGCCGCCGCCGAGGAGGTGCTGCGGGCGTCGCTGGCCGCCGGCCACGAGGGTGTCGTGATCAAGGGGGCGCAGTCGCCCTACGAGGCCGGCCGGCGGGGCAAATCGTGGCGCAAGGTCAAGGTGGCCCGCACCTTCGACCTGGTCGTGCTCGGCGCCGAGTGGGGCCACGGCCGCCGCAAAGGCTGGCTGTCGAACCTCCACCTCGGGGCCCGGGATCCGGCCACCGGCGAATTCGTGATGGTGGGAAAGACGTTCAAGGGTCTGACCGACGCCACCCTCACCTGGCAGACCGAGCGGTTCCTCGAGCTCGAGACCCGCCGGGAGGGCATCACCGTCTTCGTCCGCCCCGAGCAGGTCGTCGAGATCGCCCTCGACGGCGTCCAGACATCGACCCGCTACCCCGGCGGCGTCGCCCTGCGCTTCGCCCGGGTCAAGCGCTACCGCGACGACAAGCCCCCCGCTGAAGCCGACACCATCGACTCGCTTCGAGCGCTCCTCGGCTCGCCGGCTCCGGAGCCGTGATCAGACGATGGTGCCGAGGCGGTCGAAGATCTCCGTGGCCATGGCCCGGTAACGGTCGGCGGCCGGGGCGTCTCCCCGGGCTGCGTGGAGGTCGGCGTAGCCGGCATACGTCAGGGCGAGCTCGTTCTCGGCGCCGATGCGACCAAGCAGGGCGATCGCCGTCTCGAACTCACCGGCGGCACGGTCCCACCCGTTGGGGGTGGGATCGATCTGAGCGACGACCTCGCCCAGCAGGCGACGGGCGGAGCCCTCGTAGAACGGCGCGTTGACGCGCCGCGTGTGGGCGGCGACCGTCTCCAGCGTGTCCCTCGCCTCCTCCAGCCGGCCGGCCCGGGCGTAGGCCTCGCCCAGGTAGACGCGGCCGAAGTGCTGGCCGGGAGTGAACCGGATGCTGTCGTAGACAGGGACGATCTCGGCCAGGACGTCGATCGCCTCGGCGGCCCGGCCACTTCGGGCCCAGACCCAGGCGAGCATGCTGCGCGACCACGCCTCGTCGGCCACGGTGGTCGCCTTCCGGAGGGCGAACTCCCCCCACTCCTCGGCCTCGCGGAGGTTTCCCTGCGCCGTCAGGGCGATGCTGAGCATGAAACCGGCGAAGCACGCCGCACTGTCGTCGCCGTGCTCGGTTCCAGCCCGCACGCCGTCCTCGCATTCTCTGAAGGCCTCGGCCCAGCGACCCCGCTCCATATAGGACCAGCCGGCCACCGCCCGGGCCCACATGACGTAGTGGGGGTCGAACTCCTGCTCCAGGGCCTGCAGCGCCTTGTCCGACCAGGCGACGACGTCGTCGTACCTCCCGAGGGTCCAGTGCACCCAGGCCAGCAGGCAGTAGGTCATCCCCGCCCCGATGGCGCTCCCGCCCGCTTCGCAGCTGGCCGCCGCTGCGACGAGCGTCAACCGGGACGCCTCGATGTCCCCGAAGAGCCACTGGCAGTGTCCGACATGCTTGTAGAAGATGCCGCGCAGTCCCTCGTCGTCGATGTCGTCGGCCAGCGGTTGGTACCGGGTTGCCAGCTCGAGGTACTCGGCGATCTGGAAGAGGAGGAAGTAGACGAGGAACTGGTTGGCGACGAGGGAGACGCGGTGGTGCCGGTTGGCCGGAGTGTCTGGCATCCGGTCGAGCAGCGCCATGGCCTGCTCGAAGTACTCCTTGGCCTCCGGCATGGCGTTGGCCCGGGCCGCCTTGCGGTTGGCCAGGTCGAGGTACTCGAACGCTTTCCCGTCGTTGCCGGTGCGCCCGTAGTGGTGGGCGAGCAGCTCGTAGAACTCTTCGAGCCGGTCGGCGTAGAGCGACTCGATGGCCTGGCCCACCTGCTCGTGGAGCGACTCCCGGCGGGACCGGACCAGCGTCTGGTACACCGCTTCCTGGGCGAGGACGTGCTTGAACGAGTACTGCCGTTCGGGGGCCAGCGTCGTCGGATAGACGAAGTCGAGATCCTCGAGCTGCAGCAGCGCCTGGTCGAAGCCTTCTCCGGCCTCGGCCACCGCGCCGAGGAGGCTGTGGCTGAATACCCGGCCCACCACCGACGCGGTCTGGAGCAGGGCCCGCAGCTCGGGGTTGAGGCGATCGATTCGGGCCAGGAGCACACCCTGGACGGTGGACGGGAGCGCCAGCGCCTCCGGGGCCCGGGCCAGCACGTAGCGGCCGTCCTGCTTCGCCAGGTCGCCGGTCTCGAGGAGGTCGCGGACGAGCTCCTCGATGAAGAGCGGGTTCCCGTCGGTGTGGGACGCCACCAGCGTCTCGAGCTCCGGTGGTATCGCGGAGGTGCCCAGCAACTCCTGGACGAGGCTCTGACTGTCCTCCGGCGACAGCCGCTCGAGCGCGACGCGGGCGGCGTAGGACTTGCCGAGGACGGCCCGGACCATGGCCGCGCTGCCGGCGTTTCCGAGGCGCCGGAGGGTGATCTCGGCGTGGTAGGCCTTGGCCCCCCAGGCGTGGAGGTACTCGGGCCGGTAGACGAGCACCAGGAGCAGCGGAACGCCGACCATCGCTTCGACGATGGCCGACACGACCTCCTGGGAAGCCTGGTCGATCCAGTGGACGTCCTCCAGCACCAGCGCCATGCCCGGGCCGGCGGCCCGGGCCACCACGACGCTCCGCAGCGCTTCCAGCGTCCGGGCCCGCAGCGTCGCCGGGGACTGGTGGCTGATGGCATCGCTCTCCCCGCCGAGGCCGAGGAGGTGCAGCAGGTAGGGCGCCATCTCGGGGGGAACGGCGGTCCCGGCCAGGAACTCGTCGACGACCCCGCTCGCCTCCTCCTGCGCCATCGTCGCCTCGACACCGAGCAGCGCCCGCAGGACCTCCAGGAACGGGAGGTAGGAGATGGCCTCGCCATAGGTGAAACAGGAGCCTTCGTGGCAGGCGACGCCGCGACGGGCCAGTTCCTGCTTGAACTCGTGGAGCAGTCGGCTCTTGCCGAGACCGGCCTCACCGACGATCGAGACGACCTGGCCGCGCCCTTCGGCCGCCCGGTCCCAGGCGGCGACGAGCTGACGGAATTCGCCGTCGCGGCCGACGAAGGTCGTGAGACCCCGCTGGGCGGCCGCCCGGAAGCGGCCCCGCCCGTCGCCCCGGCCGACCGGGACATGGGCCGGAACGGGCTCCTCCTTCCCCTTGAGGATGAGCGGCCCGGCCGGGCGCCAGACGAAGGCGTCGCCGGCGGCCCGCCAGGTTGATTCCCCGGCGAGGACGCCCCCGAGTGGCGCCGCCTCCTGAAGCCGGGCCGCCAGGTTGATCGTGTCGCCGAGGGCGGTGAATTCCACCTGGTGTCCCTCGCCGATCCCGCCGGCCACCACGAGCCCCGAGTTCACGCCGATCCGCATCCGGAATTCGATGCCCTGGCGCTCCCGGACCGAGGCGGCGAACCCTTCGAGGGCCTCCTGGATCGCGAAGGCGGCGTGGATGGCCCGGATGGCGTGGTCCTCCTCGGCCAGCGGCGCCCCGAACAGGGCCATGACGCCGTCACCGGTGAACGCGTTGACCGCACCGCCGTAGCGCTCGACTTCTCGCGTGAGCAGCTTGAAGCACCCGTCCATCAACTCGTGGACGGTCTCCGGATCGAGCCGCTCGGCGAGGGCCGTGAATCCCACGACATCGGCGAAGAGGACCGTGACCTGTCGCCGCTCCTCCTGAGCGGGTCGGGCCGGGACGGCGCCGCCGAGCGGGATCCCGCACCCCCCGCAGTAGCGCTCGTCGGCGTCGTTGGTGAATCCGCAGCCCTCACAGGCCACGAGTAGCGACGCGCCGCAGTCACCGCAGAACCGCCGTCCCTCGCGATTCGGCTTCCCGCACGCGGAGCAGTCCACCGGCCGCCCCCTCTCCCTGGGCCAACCCTATCCGGGCGGGACCCGCGTCGCCCTGCGACGCGGGCGTGCGGCAGACGCGGAACACTGGACGATGCGGAGGCGTTCAAAGGGGCATGACCGAGGTGCGCGACAACGTTGAGAAGTCCCGGTACGAGCTGGTTGAGGACGGCCGGCTCGTCGGAGTGGCCGATTATCGGGCCATGGGCACTGTTCACTCGGGGGACACCCCCCAACCCCCGAGGCTCGCCTTCCCCCACACCGAGATCGTGCCGGCCCGGCGGAACCAGGGGCTCGGGCACACGCTCGTGAAGGGTGCCCTCGACGATGTCCGGCGCAAGGGCGTCAAGGTCGTGCCCTACTGCTGGTTCGTGGCCGAATTCATCGAACAGAACGCCGAGTACGCAGACCTCCGGGCGTGATCTCGCTCCTCCGGCGCAACGGCGACTTTCGGGCCGTCTTCCTAGCGCAGATCGTCTCCTTTTGTGGGGACTGGTTCGCCACCGTGGCCATGCTGGGCCTCGTCATCGACCGCACCGGCTCGGATCTGGCGGCGGCCGCCGTCTTCGTCGTCCAGATGCTGCCGGCCTTCGTCGTCAGTCCGTTCGCCGGGCCGGCGGCCGATCGGTTCGACCGCCGCACCCTGATGCTCGGTGTCTCGCTGCTGCAGGCCGGCGCCGCCTCGCTCTTCCTCGTGGCGCTCCACGGACCGGTGCTCTTCGCCTTCGTGGCCCAGGGTTGCATCTCGGCGCTCGGGGCCTTCTTCGTTCCGGCCTCCCAGGCCGCGCTGCCCAACCTGGTCGACGCCGAGGACCTGAGGTTGGCCACGGTGATGATCTCGAGCACCTGGGGAGCGATGCTGGCGGTCGGGGCGGCGGTGGGGGGACTGTTCACCCTGGCCTTCGGCCGGGACGCCTCCTTCGTGGCCGACGCCGTCAGTTTCCTGCTGGCCGCCGCCCTGATCGCCTCCGTCCGCCGCCCCACGCAGGAGACGACGAAGGAGCGCCCTGCCGGCCGGATGCGCCCCCTGGCCGACACCGTGGAGACCTTCCGCTACGCCCGGACCAACCCGATGGTCACCGCCCTCCTCAGTTCCAAGCTGGGTTTCGGGCTGGGCAGCGGCACGATGGGCATGCTCGCCCTGCTGGCCACCGGGCCGTTCCACTCCGGCGACGCCGGGACCGGCCTGCTCCTGGGCGCTCGGGGCCTCGGGGTCGTGCTCGGCCCGTTCGTCGCCAACCGGCTCCTGGCGGCGCGCGTCGGGCGGTCGGTCATGAGCGGGATCCTGCTGACATGCGGCGCCGGTGGCCTCGTCTATGCCGCCGGCTACCTGGTGGTCGGGACGGCACCGGTCCTCTACGTGGCGGCGGCCGGTGCCCTGCTGGCGCACCTCGGCGGGGGAGCGCAGTGGGCGCTGTCGACCTACGGGCTGCAGTCCGCCGTCCCCGACTACATCCGGGGCCGGGTCTTCGCCGCCGACTTCGCCCTGGTGACGCTGTCGATGAGCCTCTCGCTGCTCGTGTCGGGAGCCATGGCCGAGATCGTCGGGCCCCGGCCGGTGACGCTGACGCTGGCCGCGGTCGGAGGCGTGTGGGGCGTCGTCTACCTGACGCTGACGCGCTCGCTCCGCCGGGATGACACAGCCCTGGCCGGGGCTCTCAGCTCCGCTCCTTCGAGAAGCTGAGGGCGGCGGAAGCCGCTAGCTGCGGGTGGCCTTGTCCACGTCGAGCCGGCCCCGGCACGTCGAGCTGTCCGGCCCGCAGGGAACCGACTTGTCGGCCGTGTCGAGCAGGCGCTGGACGGCCTGCTGAGGGGTCAGCCCCTGGGCGAGGAGCAGGGCCACCGCTCCGGTCACGTGCGGGGCCGCCATCGAGGTGCCCGCCAGGTAGGCGTACTGGTTCGGCTTGTCCTTCTCCCAGAACGTCGAATAGACCTTGTGAGTCTCTTCGCCGTCAGCCGCCCCGCCGGGGGCGACGATGGCCCACTTGGCGTTGCCCGTCGGGCTGGAGTAGGTGGCCACGAGGTCGTCGGGCCCGGTGGCGCCGACGACGAGGGCGTCGAGGTCGCCGTACTCCTGGCTCCCGATCCCGGACCCGAACAGGCCGGAGTTCCCGGAGGCGATGACCGGCACGGCACCCTTCGACCAGGCGTACTCGATGCCCTCCGACAGCTTGCTGCCGAAGGCCGCCGTCCGGACGAAGAGGAGGTCACCCAGGCTGAGGTTCACGACCTGGGCGCCGTGGTCGACCACCCAGTGGATGCCGGCGTTGGCGTCCTCGATGCTGATCCCGCCGCCGGCGTCGGCCACCTTGGCCACCACGAGCTCGGCGTCGGGGGCGACCCCGGCCACCCCGATGCCGTTGTCGCGGTTGGCGGCGATGATGCCGGCGACGTGCGTGCCGTGACCGACGTCGTCCTGGCCGGAGCCGGTGCACTTGGCGGCGTCGCCGTCCGACTTGAGACAGCTCGTCGAGGCGACCACCCGGTTGGCGAGGTCCTCGTGGTTGAGGTCGACGCCGGCGTCGACGATGCCGACCCGGACGTGGGCACCGGTGGTGCGGGCCCAGGCGGCCTCGGCGCCGATCTTCTGGAGGTTCCACTGCTTCTCGAACCCCGGATCGTTGGAGGCCCCGGCCGGCGGGAGGGCCAGCCCCGCGACGAGCAGGATGGCGGCCGCGTACCCCAGATAGCTCTTTCGCACCATTTGTCCATACTACCGGTCTAATGGTCGGTGAACCATGGGCGGTTTGCGGCCGGGAACATCTGGATCCGGGGGCCGGTTGCAAGGGATGTTAGTTGTATTTGCAAGTATTTGAGGAGCGTGCAGCCATGCCTGCCATCACCGCCGACACCCTGACTCTGCCCCGCCTCCCCGAGCCGGAGACCGACGCCACCGAGCGCGCCGTGGCCGGGGTGACCGCCGCTCCCTCGGGGTTCGAGGGCGAGGGCTTCCCCGTCCGGCGGGCCTTCGCCGGCGTGCCGCTCGAGGCGCTCGACCCGTTCATCCACCTGGACCAGATGGGGGCCGTCGACTACGGCCCGGGCGAGCCCCGGGGCACGGACTGGCACCCCCACCGGGGCTTCGAGACCGTGACCTACATGCTCGATGGCACCTTCCAGCACCAGGACTCCCACGGCGGCGGCGGCGTCATCACCGACGGCGCCACCCAGTGGATGACCGCCGGTGGCGGGATCCTCCACATCGAGACGCCGCCGGAAGAACTGGTGGTGAGCGGCGGCCTGTTCCACGGCCTGCAGCTGTGGGTGAACCTCCCGTCCGCCGACAAGCTGGTCGCCCCCCGCTATCAGAGCCTGGAGGGCGAGCAGGCGACGTTGTTGGCTTCGGCCGACGGTGGAGCGCTGGTACGGGTCATCGCCGGCGACGTGGCCGGGCATCGCGGCCCGGGCGCGACCCACACGCCGATCACGTTCCTGCACGCCACCGTGGCGCCCGGTGCCCGGCTCCACCTGCCCTGGCGGCCCGATTTCAACGCCTTGGCCTACGTCCTGTCGGGCTCGGGCCGGGCGGGGTCGGAGGGGCGGCCGGTGACCGGGGGCGACCTCGTCGTCTTCGGGTCCGGTGACCATCTCCTCCTCAGTGCGTCCGACCGGCAGGGCGCGGACACGCCCAATCTGGAGGTCGTGATCCTGGGCGGGCAGCCGATCCGGGAGCCGGTCGCCTGGTACGGGCCGTTCGTGATGAACACGAAGGCCGAGGTCATCCAGGCGGTGGAGGACTACCAGGCCGGTCGGTTCGGAGTGGTCCCCCCGGGGGCCCTGATGCCGCACTCCGCCTGATCGCCTGATGGTCTAGCGTTCCTCCTTCGCTACCCCCCGAGCGAAGGAGGACGGCCATGGAGGTCGACCGCTACGAGCACGGTGTCCCGTCCTGGGTGGACCTCGGTACACCCGACATCCCGAAGGCGATCGAGTTCTATTCCGCGCTGTTCGGCTGGCAGATCGAACAGGGCCCTCCGGAGGCCGGTGGGTATTCCATCGCCCTGCTCCGCGGCCGGCCGGTCGCCGGCCTCGGCCCGCAGATGAGCCCCGGCCCGCCGTACTGGACGACGTACGTGTCGGTGGACTCCGCCGACGACGCCGTGGCGCGAGCCAAGGACAACGGCGGCAAGGTCCTCATGGAGCCGATGGACGTGATGGACGTGGGCCGGATGGCCGTCTTCGCCGACCCGATCGGGGCTGTCATCTCGGTGTGGGAGCCGAAGGCCCACATCGGCGCCGGCATCGTCAACGAGCCCAACAGCTACAGCTGGAGCGAACTGGTCACGACCGACATCGAGGCGTCGAAGAGCTTCTACGGGGCGGTGTTCGGCTGGGGCTCGCAGACGCACGGTGAGGGCACGCCCATGCCCTACACGGAGTGGAAGATCGGCGACCGCTCCGTCGCCGGGATGATGCCCAAGCCGCCGATGATGCCGGCCGAGGTACCGCCCCACTGGGGCGTGTACTTCTCGGTCGACGGCACCGAGGCCGCCATGGACAAGGTCAAGGAACTGGGCGGCCAGGTGATCATGGGCCCGATGGACGTCGAGCCGGGCAAGATCGCCGTCGTCTCCGACCCCCAGGGAGCCGTGTTCAACATCATCACGCTGTCGGAGCAGCGCGCCGCCGGCTGACGCGCGGACGTAGAGTCCCGCCGATGAGTGACATCGGCGGGACTCTCACCGTGTACGGGGCGCCGTGGTGCCCCCACTGCAAGCGGGTCAAGCGCTTCCTGGCCGCCCACCGGGTGCCGTACGAGAACGTCGACATCGACGACCACCCCGAGGCCATCGACCGGCTGAAGGAGCTCCAGGGCGGCGGCCAGATCATCCCCACCGTCGTCTACGGCGACGGCACCCACGAGGTGAACCCGTCCGACGAGGCGATGGCCCGGCGGATCGGGCTCAGCCTCGAGGCGGAGCGGGCCGCCTACGACCTGGTCATCATCGGCGGCGGGCCGGCCGGGCTGGCGGCGGCCATCTACGCCGCCCGGGAGGGGATCGACGCCATCGTGGTCGACGGCAGCGCCCTCGGCGGCCAGGCCGGCATCAGCGACCGGATCGACAACTATCCCGGCTTCCCCGACGGCATCGGCGGCGCCGAGCTGGCCGAACGCTTCGTGGCCCAGGCCAAGCGCTACGGCGTGGAGCTGCTGTCGGCCATATCGGTGACGTCGGTGGTCCCCGACGGGGACGACATCGTCACCACCCTGGCGTCGGGGCAGGAGCTGACCAGCCACGCGGTGATCGTGGCCACCGGATCGACGTATCGCCGGCTCGACGTGCCCGGGGAGGAGGACCTGATCGGGGCCGGCGTCCACTTCTGCGCCACCTGCGACGGGCCGTTCTACAAGGGGGCCGACGAGCTGGTGGTGATCGGCGGCGGGAACTCGGCGCTGGAGGAGGGCCTGCACCTCTCGGAGTTCGCCAAGCACGTCCGTGTCCTGGCGCGCTCGGAGCTCTCGGCGTCGCCCGTCCTCCAGGCCCGGGTCCGGTCGGATCCCCAGTTCATCATCCACACCGGCGTCGACATCGAGAAGCTGGAAGGCCAGCGGGGCCGGTTCACGGCTGTGGTGGCCAAGGACCGGGAGACCGGCGAGGAACACCGGTTCCCGGCCTCTGCCGCCTTCGTCTTCATCGGTCTCACCCCGAACAGCGCGCTGCTCGGCGACGCCGTCGAACGCGACGCCGCCGGCTTCCTCGTCACCAGCGCCACGATGGAGACGTCGATGCCCGGCGTCTTCGCCGCCGGCGACGTCCGGGCCGGATCCACGAAACAGCTCGGCTCGGCCGTCGGCGACGGGATCGCCGCCCTGCTCATGGTCCGCCGCCGCCTCGAAGAGCACCGCCACAAGGCCCCGGTCCTGGCCGAGACGACCTGCTAGGGCTCGGGTTCACCGCCCCGATTCTCGCCCGGCAGGCAGGAACCGCGCCCGGATGGGCGAACCCCTTCGGTATCCGTCCAAAGTGGGCATCGACAACGGGGGAAGCCGTGGGCCCGGTCCATCGCCGTTCGTGGTTCCGTGTGGTGTGGGTTGTCGGCGGCGTGAGCGTCGTCGCGGTGGCCGGGCTCGCCTGCGGGTCGAAAGGCGGCCCGCCGGCCGCCGAGACGCAGTCCGGGGTCGCCACCATCGTGGCCATGAGCCAACCCGATCCCATCGGCGACACGGCCACCGACGACACGCCGCCGAAGCCGATCACCAAACCCCAGGCCGACATCGTCGGCGCCGACGCCGTCTACGGCCCCACGGGCATCACGTTCAAGATGCAGGTGGCGCAGCCGACCGACCCCCGCAGCGACCCCGAGTGGACCAGCGACAACACCTACGCCTCGTGGGTGCTCGACACCGACCTCGGCGGCAACCCCGACTACGAGGTCCAGTACTTCGTCGACGACCACCAGCTGATGGGCAACGTCTCCCGGCCGGGTGAGAACGGCCGACAGGTGTGCGACGCCACGGCGGCGAGCTATGGCCCGGGGGGCTACGAGGTCACGGTGGATCCCGCCTGCCTCGGCAACCCGGCCGCTTTCTCCTACCAGGCGGGCGTGTTCTATGACACGAACCCGGTGCCCGACGACTCAACCGTCGTCTCCGACAGCGCCCCCGACACCGGCTGGTCCGCCCCGGTCAGGAATAACGGGTGATGTAGCCCCGGTCCCGGAAGAGGTGCAGCGTCCGCCACAGGACGGCCGCCGCCACCGGGACCGCCACGGCCACGCCGGCGGCCCCTCGGGCGATGAGACCCCACGGCATGGGCTGACCGTCGAGGAGCAGGCGGGCGGCCTCGAAGGCCTGGGTCGAGGGGAGGAGCCGGCCGATCGGCTGGAGCATCCCGGGCATCGCGCTGATGGGATAGAAGGCTCCCGACAGGGCGATGATCACGAACAGCAGGCCCCAGCACAGGATCTCCGCGCCGTCGCCGAAGCGGAGCACCAGGGCCATGACCAGCAGGGCGATCACCCAACCGACGAGCATGAGGATGGCGACGGCGGGGATGAGCCCCCAGCCGGCCGACGTCACGTTGAATGAGAACAGCAGCCAGGCGGCGAAGGCCACCGCGGCGAGGCCGGCCACCAGCCGCACGGCGCTCATGACCATCAGCCCGGCCAGGAACTCGATCTCGCGCAGCGGCGACACCATGAGGTTGACCAGGTTGCGCGACCACGTTTCGTCCAGGAAGCCGCACGACATCGACACGTTGGCCTGGTACATGACGTGCATGAGGAGGATCCCCGAGAGCATGTAGGGCGCGCCGGCCCGGCCCGCCCCGCCCTGCTGGTCGACGAAGAGGCCGATCGAGCCCCAGATGACCGTGTCGACCATGGGCCAGATGATCACGTCGAACCAGCGTTGCGGCGCCCGCAGCTGCACGAACCGCTGCCGGCGGATCACCGCCTTCACTCGTAACAGGTCGATAGCGACAGCCATTTCAGATCTTCTCCTCCGAGGCGAGATGCAGGAAGACCTCCTCGAGGTTGGCCCGGCCGAACTGGCTGGCCACCGAGCCGGGCGGCCCGTCGGCCACCACCCGGCCGTGGGAGAGGAAGACCACCCGCTCGCAGATGCGCTCCACGTCGGTCATGTTGTGGGAGGTCACGAGGAGCGCCGACCCGCAGGCGGTACACGTCTCCTCCAGCCCGACCCGCACCCGGTGGGCGACGTCGGGGTCGAGCGAGGCCGTCGGCTCGTCGAGGACCAGCAGCCGGGGCCGGTGCAGTGTGGCTTTGATGATGCCGACCAGCGTCCGCTGGCCCGACGACAACTCGCTGGCCATGGCGTCGGCGAGGTGCGGGATGCGGAACCGCTCGAGGCCCGCGTCGATGGCCGGGTCGGGATCGACCACGCCGTGGAGGTTGGCGAAGTAGGCCAGGACCTCCCGGACCCGCAGGCGGGTGGGAAGCGGCAGGTAGCCGGCGGCGAAACCGACGCCCTCCATGGCTTCGCTGCGGCCGCCGGGAAGCCGGTGGCCGAGCACGGTCACCGTTCCCTCGTCGGGGGTGATGGCGCCGAGCAGCATCAGCAGCGTCGTCGTCTTCCCGGCGCCGTTGGCCCCGAGGAGAGCGACGCGCTCGCCGGCGTCGATCGTCAGTGAAACGCCGTCGACCGCCGTCGTGCGCTTGTAGCGCTTGACCAGTTCGGAGGCGTCGAGCACCTTCATCGTCCGGGCTTTCTCCATTGCTTGCGGGCCTGGGCGTACTCCCGGTAGAGCCGCCGTTGTTCGGTGCGGAGTTGCTGGCGCAGGGCGGGGTCGTCGCGGGCGGCCAGCCGGTCGATCTCCCGGCGGAGCTTGCGCCAGCTGGCCAGGCGCTCCTCGGAGATCTTGCCTTCCGCCACCGCCGCCGTCACCGCGCAGCCCGGTTCCCGCCGGTGCGTGCAGTCGGCAAAGCGGCACTGGTCGATCAGAGCGGTGATCTCCGGGAACGTGCGGGCCACGCCGCTGTCCCCTTCCCACAGCCCTACTTCCCGCAGGCCGGGAGAGTCGATGAGGACTCCGCCGCCGGGCAGCGGCACGAGCTCGCGGTGGGTCGTGGTGTGCCGGCCGCGGTGGTCCCCATCGCGGACCGGGCCGCTGGCCAGCGAGGCGCCGGTCAGATGGTTGGCCAGCGTCGATTTCCCGGCGCCCGACGAACCGAGGAGGGCCACGGTGCGGCCCCGCCGGAAGTAGCGGATGACATCGTCGATACCCGTGCCGGTCGGGGCGCTGATGACGAGCAGGTCGACCCCCACACAGGCGGGTTCGAGGCGTTCGAGGGCGGCGTCGAGGTCGTCGCCCGACACGAGATCGGCCTTGGTCAGCACGACCACCGGGGTGGCGCCGCTCTCCCACACCACCGTGACGTAGCGCTCGACGCTCCTCGGGGTGACCCGGCCGTCGGCGGCGACGAGCACCAGGACGGTGTCGACGTTGGCGGCCAGTGTCTGGGCCCGGGATTCGGCCCCCGCCGAGCGGCGGACGATGGCCGTCCGCCGGGGCAGCGCCCCGACGACACGTGACTGGCGGACCAGCACCCAGTCGCCGACGGCCACGGTCGTTCCGGGCGGGACGGCCACCCGCCCGGTGCCGCTGGCGCCGAGCACGGTGCAGGCTCCCAGGTCGACCCGGGCCACCCGGGCGGGTTCGGCCGGGCCGAGCATCTGGGCGGCGGTGTCCAGGGTGGCCGCCCAGGCGTCGTCCCAGCCGAGATCGGCCAGCGACGTGAACGAGAAGGCGGAAGCGGAATCAGACACGGTGAGCTCCTCAGGACGAGGCGCCCAACGAACCCCGGCCAGTCAGGCGGGGCGTGCCGAAGCGGGCGCCGGAGAAACAGGTTGCGGACGCGGTCGGAACCGGTCGTGGGCCGTGCCTGCCATACCGCGCCACCTCCTCTCGGCCTCGCCAAAGTGTTGATTCCAAGGTAGGGAGGCCCACCGAAGCGTGCAAACGAATTTCGTGGACGTCCCGATCCGGCCAAATCCGGTCAAAACACGACCCGCTCCCCTGCTCCGGCGGGCTCCCACGGCCGATGAGCGTGAGGATGCGGCGGTTTTCTGCCTGGCTCCCGATTCGGGGGCTCTCCCTCGTGGTCTTCGCTGTCCTTCTGGCCGGCAGCCTCACCGCGTCCGCGTTCGCCCGCGGGGTGATGCACGACCAGGAGCACCGGATGCTCCGCCAGCGGGGCGGCGAAGCGGCCGCACTGCTCACGAACCTCGTCACCCAGTCGCAGGCATCGACGAAATCGCTGGTGGCGGTCGTCCTCGCCACCAACGGCGACCCGAAGACCTTCCGGGAAGCGGCCGGCCGGGACCCCGCCCTGAGCAATGGCGGTGCGGCGGCACTGGTGGCGGCCGACGGCGGCCACTTCCGGGTCCTGGGCGTCCAGGGGAAGGGTCTCGCCCCGGATCAGGAGCTGAGCGGTGAAGCCGCCGCCGCAGTGGAACGGGCACTGGCGACCGACTCGTTCGTCAACACCCGGGTCATGGCCACCCCCGACGGCGAGCGCCGGATCGGCCAGGCGATGCGGGTCGACGCCGCCCCCGGCCGCTTCGTGATCTACCGGGAGTCGGTCCTGCGCCCGCCCGGCCAACGGCGCCAGCTCACCTCCACGCAGTCGTTCAGCGAGATCGAGGCCGTGCTCTACGCCGGGCCGAAGCCCGAGCCCGACCAGGTGGTGCTCGCCACCCGGGCGCTGCCCATCCCCGGCGACACCGTCAACCACGTCATCGACGTCGGGGCCGACAAGTGGCTGCTGGTGGTGGCGGCCAACCGCTCGCTGATCGGCACCCTGGCCGGCCGGGAGCCGTGGCTGCTCCTCGCCCGAGGGCTCATCGTCACCCTGCTGGTCACCGCTCTGGTCGAGGTCCTCCAGCGCCGGCGGCGCTATGCCTCGGCGCTGGAACTGGCCCACCAGGCCGTCCACGACGCGCTCACCGGCCTCCCCAACCGCCTGCAGGTGGCGGATCGGCTCGAGCAGGCCCTCGCCCGTTCGGCCCGCACGGGTTTCGACGTGACGGTGCTGTTCATCGACCTCGACCGCTTCAAGCTCATCAACGACGGCCGCGGCCACGCCGCCGGCGACGAACTGCTGGTGGCGGTGGCGGAGCGGCTGCGCCGCGTCGTCCGGTCCGGCGATGTCGTGGCCCGCTTCGGCGGCGACGAGTTCGTCGTCGTCTGCGAGGACCAGACCGACGCCTTCGAAGCATCGCGGGTGGCCGGCCGGATCCTCGCCGCCCTGCGGGAACCTGTCATCGTCGACGGCCAGGAGATCTTCCTGTCGGCCAGCATCGGCATCGCCATGGCCGACGGCGCCGGCTCACCGGAGAGCCTGCTGCGCGACGCCGACGCCGCCATGTACCGGGCCAAGGAGAAGGGGCGGGCCCGATCCGAGTTCTTCGATGCCACCATGCGCACCGAGGCCCTGGATCACCTGGAGACCCAGAGCGCGCTGCACCGGGCCCTGGAGCGTGACGAGCTGCGGGTCTTCTACCAGCCCGTCGTCGACCTCAACTCCGGCGCCGTGGCCGGCGTCGAGGCGCTGGTGCGATGGGAGCACCCCCAACACGGCCTCGTGTCGCCCGCCTCCTTCATTCCCCTGGCCGAGGAGACCGGCCTGATCGTGCCCATCGGCGCCTGGGTGCTCGACCAGGCCACGGCCCAGCTCGCCCGTTGGCAGGATCGGAGCTGGGGGCGGAACCTCACCGTCAACGTGAACCTCTCCGCCCGACAGCTTCGCCAGCCCGATCTGATCCCCGGGCTGATGGCAGCGTTGCTCGAGTCGGGGACGGATCCCGCCCGGCTGTGCCTGGAGCTGACGGAGACGACCTTCATGGAGGACGCCCGGAGCCACCGGGAGGTCCTGGACGGCATCCAGAGCCTCGGTGTCGGGTTGGCCATCGATGACTTCGGGACGGGCTACTCGTCGCTGACCTATCTCAAGCGGCTGCCGGTGAGCGTCCTGAAGATCGACCAGGTCTTCGTGCGGGGCCTGGGCCAGGACGCAGCTGACACGGCCATCGTGAAGAGCGTCATCGATTTGGCCCACGCCCTCGGGCTGGTGGTCGTGGCCGAAGGCGTGGAGGACGGCGACCAGCTGAGCTACCTCCGCAAGCTGGGCTGCGACCTGGCGCAGGGCTACTTTTTCGCCCGGCCCCAGCCGGCCGAGGACCTCGAAGCGCAGCTCGATGCCGGGGCGATCTCCGTCAAACCCGACCTCGTCGTCTGACTCTCCGCCTGAGAACAAGGCCGGCCCGGTTTGATTCGACGGCCCTGGCGTGGCAACCATGCCTTGCATGTGTGGAATCACAGGATGGGTGGACTTCGAGCGTGACCTGACCGGAGAGCGCGAGACGCTCGACGCGATGACCAGGACGATGAGCTGCCGGGGGCCCGACGCCTCCGGGGTCTTCCTGGCGCCCCACGCCGGGCTCGGCCACCGCCGGCTGGCCGTCATCGACATCGAGGGCGGCCGCCAGCCGATGACGGTGACGCAGGGCGAGACGACCATCGCCGCCATGACCTACAGCGGCGAGGCCTACAACTTCCGGGAGCTGCGGGCCGAACTGGCCGCCGCCGGGCAGCAGTTCTCCACGTCGAGCGACACCGAGGTGGTGCTCCGCGCCTACCTGGAGTGGGGCGACGACTTCGTCGAGCGCCTCAACGGCATGTTCGCCATGGGGATCTGGGACACCCGCCGGGAGGAGCTCCTCCTGGTGCGGGACCGGCTCGGGATCAAGCCGCTGTACTACGCCCCGACGGCGCACGGCGTCCTCTTCGGGTCGGAGCCGAAGGCGATCCTGGCCAATCCCGACTTCGACGGGGTCGTCGACCTCGACGGGTTCAGGGAGATGCTGGCCATCGTCAAGACCCCGGAGCGCTCGCCGTACCGGGGGATCCACGAGGTCCGCCCGGGGCAGGTCGTCACCGTGGGCCGGTCCGGCGTGAACAAGCGCCGCTACTGGCAGCTGGAGGCCATCCCCCACACCGACGACCTCGAGACCACCGTGGCGACCGTGCGGGAGCTGCTGCTCGACACCATCAGCCGGCAGCTCATCTCCGATGTCCCGCTGTGCACGCTGCTGTCGGGCGGCCTCGACTCGTCGGCCGTCACCGCCCTGGCCGCCGAGGCCCTGGCCCGGGAAGGCCGCGGGCCCGTCCGCAGCTTCTCCGTCGATTTCACCGGCTACACCGAGAACTTCGTCGCCGATGTAATCCGTCCCACGCCGGACACGCCCTTCGCCCATGACCTGGCCAGCCACGTCGGAGCCGATCATCGGGACATCGTGCTGTCGACAGCCGATCTGATGGACCCCGACGTCCTGCGCGACGTGGTCACCGCCTTCGACTACCCGGTCAACTGGGGTGACGGGTACACGTCACTGTTGTTGCTGTTCAAGGCCATCCGGGCGCAGTCGACGGTGGCGCTGTCGGGTGAATCGGCCGACGAGGTCTTCGGCGGCTACGCCTGGTTCCACGATCCGAAGTCGGTGTACGCCGACGTGTTCCCCTGGATGGCGGGGACCAAGATGCGGATGGCCGAGGCCACGCTCCTCGATCCCGGGCTGCGGGCCGGTCTCGATCTCGACCAGTACCGGAAAGCCTCCTATCGCGATGCCCTGGCCGAGGTGCCGCACTTCTCCGACGGGCCGCTGGCCGAGGGCCACGAGCGGCGGATGCGGGAGGTCTGCTACCTGCACCTCACGCGCTTCGTGGTCTGGCTCCTCGACCGCAAGGACCGCACGAGCATGGCCACCGGTCTCGAGGTGCGGGTGCCCTTCTGCGACCATCGGCTCGTCCAGTACGTCTTCAACACGCCGTGGGCGATGAAGACGTTCGACGGGCGGGAGAAGAGCCTGCTGCGGGCGGCGACGGGCGACTTCCTGCCCGCGTCGGTCAGGGACCGCAAGAAGGTTCCCTATCCGGCCACGCAGGACCCGACCTACGACGCCGCCGTCCGGGAGCGGCTGGGCAAGCTGCTCACCGAGGACGGTCCGGCCCTGTCGCTCATCGACCGGGCCCGCTGCGAGGCCGCCGCCGCCGGGACGGCCGGTGACGACGTGCACCGCACCGACATGGAGTTCGTCCTCCAGCTCGACACGTGGCTGCGGGACTACCACGTCACGCTCGACGTGTGATGGGCTGGTAAAGCCCACCAGGGAGGACCTTCCAACCTTGGGTATTACTGGAATGACCTTTCGGTAATTCCAGAAATTACCCCGCGAGTTTCCGCCGGAGATTTTGATTAAAGGCGGAATCTCGCGCGCCCGAAACCCGTTATGGCGGCTAGAACTAGGCCCCGACGATTGACGCGTCGAATCTTCACGCCTAACGGGCGCTCGGGCGACTCTTACCCCGGAAGGAACTCTTTCATGCCAATCCGCGTGCGAAAATTTCGCTCGAAGGGATTGATCGCCCTGGTGGTGCTCGGGCTCTGGGCGGGCCTGGCCGCCGGGACGATGGGAGCCGGTGCGGAGAGTTCCCGGGGGCAGGCCGGTCCGGCCATCTCGGCGATGATGGCCACCGCCGACGCGGTTCCGGCGGCGTCGGTTGTCGCACCACCGGCGGCGGACGCCCTGGCCACCGAGGACCCGGCGGTACCGGCAGGCTCGCCGGCCAGCGCCCTCGTCCCGCCTGACCGCCTCTACCTGGAGCCGGTCCTGGCCCAGGCCGCCCGGGATTACAACCTGCCGGTCGACCTCATCCTGGCCCAGGCGTGGGCCGAATCGGGTTGGCGGGTCGATGCGGTGTCGAACAAGGGAGCGGTCGGCGTGCTCCAGCTCATGCCCAACGCCGTCGATTTCATCTCGACGCGGCTCCTCAAGCTCGACCAGCCCCTCGACCCCCACGACCCGGCGGCCAACGCCCACATGGCCGCCCGCTTCATGCGCCATCTCCTCGACCGCCTCGACGGCGACCTCCGCCAGGCGCTGATCGCCTACAACCAGGGGCTCTCCGGCCTGCTGCGCAAGGGCGCCATCGCCGACGCCGAGAGCTACGCCGACAAGGTGCTGGCCCTGCGCCCCGTCTTCGCCGGGCTCGCCTAGGCCTGCGCTGACCTCTCTGGGCCATTTTTTGGCTGTCTGAGACAACGCTGCGTCGCGCGGCGTTCTGGCCGTCGCCACTCAGGGTATTGCCCCTATGACCGTTGATCTCCGTCGCGGGCCCGGAGCGTCGGAGTCGCATGGGCATGGAGGGCGGGGTTGGACGTACAACACATCAGGGAGGCTGAAGCGCCCGGCGAAGATCCATTCCCGGAGCTGATGCCGGAAATCCTGCCGGGACCCGAGGTGCTCCCGGAGCGCGAACCGGAGGTGCTCCGGGCGCCGCTGTCTCTGCACCGCCTCCTCGACCGGGCCAAGCCGTCCATGGCCGAGGCGGCGTCCCTGGCCGCCCTGGTGCTCGAAGCGCTGGCCGAGATGCACGACGCCGGGCACACCCACGGGCGCCTGGACAGCCGGTCCATCCGCCTGACCCCCGGGTGCAAGGTGCACGTGGCCGGTCGGCGGCGCACCACGACCGAGGCCGGTGCTGATCGCGACGAACAGCGGGCTGACGTCCGGGCCGCCGCCGCCATCGTGGCCGAGATCGACAAGGCGACCGGCCGTCCAAACCGCTCGTTGACCGTCCGGGAGGAACGGCTGGCCGCCCGACTGGCAGCCAACGGTGACGCCCGTAGCCTCGCCCGCCGCGGACTGCACCAGGCCGCCCGGGGGCTCGACATGGCGATCGGGCGGGCCGACCAGCGCGTGGCGGCCCGCCAGGGTGTGGCCGACCTGATCCGGGCCGTCTCCGGCTACGACACCGTCGGCGCCCGGACCAACGACTCATCCCGCCGGTCCGACGGGGCGCACCCGGCGCCCCTGGCCCGCCGGCTGCCCCCTCCGGCCCGGGCCCGGCCTCTGTGGCCCAGAATCTGGAAGCCGCTGGCCATCGCCTCCGCCGTACTCCTCGTGCTCGGCCTCGAATTCCACGTCTTCGGCGACACGGTGAAGGACAACCTCGAGACGCTGCTGGGCGGCAAAGCCCAAGCCGACCCGGGGCCGAAGCGGCCGGCGCCACTGCCCGACCTCGGCCCCCCGGCCGCTGGTCCCATCACCCATCTCGAGCTCCGGCCACTTGACGGGTGCCGGCCCGAGACCGCCTGCAACGCCGTGGTGCAGGTCGCCGTCGCGCCGCAGAGCGCCCCCATGGAGGTGGCCTGGAACTTCGAGCTCTTCGACCGCTGCGGATCGCTCCACGAGCCGCGGCCAGGCGGCGTCCTGACCGTGCCCGCCGGGCAGGACCGGGCCGTCCAAACGGTGTCCGTGTCCGTTCCGGCGGGGTCGGCGCTGACACTCGTTCCGGTAACGACCGGGCCGGCCCGGGTAGCAGGGACACCGATGCCCCTGTTCCCGACCAACCGGTCCTGCTGAGGACGGCCTTTGTTCGGCTTCGACACCGGCGGCCCGCTCGACGATGAGTCCGCCTCACCCCGCCACCGCTGGGAGGCCGTCAACGCCTGGCTGGACCGCCTGGCCGTCGCCGCCGCCTTCTCCCTGATCTTCCTGGGGGCGCTCAACCTGTACGCCGTTGCTGGCCGGGGCGCCGCCGTCCGCCAGCTGGCCGTGGTCGCCCCGGGGGTGCTGTTGTTCGTGGCCCTCCGCCGGGTCCGCATCGAGCGGTTGGCGGCGCTGGGCTGGGTTGTCTACGGGCTCTCGGTGGCCCTCCTGGCCGCCGTGCCGGTCGTCGGGATGGCCACCAAGGGAGCCCGGCGGTGGATCGGCGTCGGGGCCTTCTCGGTCCAGCCGTCGGAGCTGGCCAAGCTGGGGCTGCTGCTGGCCCTCGCCCACGTCCTGTCCTCCGAGCGCTCACCCGGCAGGCGGCTCGTGTGGGCGGTGGGGCTGTGGGCGGTGCCGACCGGGCTGACGCTTCTCCAGCCCGACCTGAGCACGGCCATGCTGCTGACGGCCCTTCTGGCCGCCATGCTCGTCCTGGCCCGCATCCCGTGGCGGTATCTGCTCCCGCCCATCGGTGCAGCCCTGATCGCCGCTCCCCTGGCGCTGCCCCTGCTGCACGACTACCAGCTCCAGCGGCTGCAGGGGTTCCTCACCGGCTCGGCCGACATGGCCGGCGGCTACACGCTCCAGCAGGCCCACATCGCCGTGGCCATGGGCGGGCTGACCGGGCGCTTCAGCGACGAGGCACAGCGGCTGCTGGCCGAGTACCTGCCGGAGAATCACACCGACCTCGCCTTCGCCAGCATCGCCCAGCAGTTCGGGATGGTGGCCGTGCTGGGGGCTCTGGCGGTGACGGTGTTCATCGTGTGGCGCATCGCGCTGGCGGCCCGGGGCTCCCGCACGAGCGTGGGCATGCTCGTCGGCGCGGGCCTGGCCGTCCTGTTCGGGACGCAGGTCGCCATCTCCGTGGCCGGGAACCTCGGGCTCCTGCCCATCGCCGGCATTCCCTTCCCCCTGCTCAGTTACGGAGGGTCGGCGGCGATCGTCTACCTGGCCGCCTTCGGGGTGGTGATCGCCGCCCGCCGCGACGGCGCCCGCCGGCGGCTGTGGGCGCCGCCCCGCTGGTCGCGGCCCTCGCCCCGAGGGCTGGCCCGCCTCGCCTTCGGGCTCACGGTGGCGATGGGCGGCTCCGCCTGGTACGGCCACCACCTGCAGACGGCCCGGGGCGATTCGCTCCGCCAGGCCGGGCTGACGCAGATGACCCGCTGCGTCCGCCTGCCCGCCCTGCGGGGGCTGATCACCGACCGGCACGGAGCCCTGCTGGCCGGCAACAACGACCACAGCGAGGTGGCCGGCATCCCGGCCGCCCTGCGTCGGCAACCGGCGGCGGTCGCCACCCTGGCGGGACTCCTCGGCCGCCCGCCGGAGGACGTGATGAAGACCGTCAGCTCCTCCGACGGGATGCTCGTCAAGGTGGGTGAGGTGGACGGCCCGACCGGCCAGCGCATCTCCGCGGCCAAGCTGCCCGGCGTCGCCCTCCTGCCGTCCCCCCAGAGGGTCTATCCGGCCGGGCCCCTGGTCGGCCCGTTCCTCGGCTACACCGGCGCCGACACCGACAAGGACCACCAACGCTGGCCGGGCCTCTTTCCAGCACAGTGGGATCCGAAGCTTGGAATTCACGTGACTTGAAGTCGCGGCC
>JADMIO010607116.1_pt1 | contig 28971 bp, 28 predicted proteins | sample 8958161 | NCBI WGS metagenome assembly JADMIO01 (sample SAMN16585339, study PRJNA669376) | soil metagenome | isolation source: Crop rotation soil | place: USA: Cullars Rotation, Alabama | collected 2011 | reverse complement strand
TCCAGGACATCGCGGCCATCCCGATGCTGGCGGTGCTCCCGCTCATGTCGATGAGCGGCGGCAGCACCAACTTCTCCTGGACGCGCCTCGGCCTCGCCGCGCTCGCCGTCGTGGCCACGCTCACGGTCGGCCACTTCCTCGCGCGCCCTGTGTTTCGCCACATCGCCAAGACGCGGCTGCGCGAAGTCTTCACCGCCTTCGCGCTCATGCTCGTCCTGGGCGTCGCTCTCGTCTTCGAGCACTACGGGCTCTCGATGGCGCTCGGCGCGTTCCTCGCCGGCGTGCTCCTCGCCGAATCCGAATACCGCCACGAGATCGAGGCCGCGGTCGAGCCGTTCAAGGGCCTGCTGCTCGCGCTCTTCTTCATCTCGGTCGGCATGAGCATGGATTTCGGCGTGCTGCTGCGCCACCCGCTGCTCGTGGCCGGCATCATCCTCGGCATGCTGGCGCTCAAGGGCGCGGTGCTGTCGCTCATCGCGAAGAAGGCCGGCATCCCGCTGGACGAGCGGCCGCTCTTCCTCCTCCTCCTCGCGCAGGGTGGCGAGTTCGCGTTCGTGATCGTGGGCGTGGCCACCGCGAGCACCGTGATTCCCGCCGAGCAGGGCGCGGCGCTCACGCTCGCGGTCGCGCTCTCGATGCTCGCGACACCGTTCCTGCTGCTCTTCCACGACAAGTTCCTCATGCCGCGCATGGCGGTGGCGAAGCCGGAGCGCGAAGCCGACGCGCCGGAGCGCGCGCGCATCCTCCTCGCGGGGCTGGGGCGCATGGGGCAGGTGGTGTCGCGCCTCCTCGCCGCGAGCGGCTACCCGCCGACCGTGCTCGACGACGATCCCGACCACGTCGAGCAGTCGCGCCGCTTCGGCTTCCGCGTCTTCTACGGCGATGCGCGGCGGCTGGACCTGCTGCATGCGGCGGGCGCGGACGAGGCCGACCTCCTCATCATCACGCTCGACAAGGAAGAGGATGTGACGCACCTCGCCACGATCGCGCGCAAGCACTTCCCGAACCTGCGCATCGTCTCGCGCGCGCGCAACATGAAGCACATGTTCGTGCTGCGCGACCTGGGCGTGGACGTGATCGAGCGCGAGACGTGGCTGGGGGCGCTCAAGCTGGGCGAGGCCGCGCTCGCCCTCGCGTCACAGGACGCCGAGAAAGCCTGGAACACCACCGCCAAGTTCGCCGAGCACGATCGCGAGGTGCAGGCGAAGCTCTACGAGGTGCACCTGAAGGACCCCGGCGCGCAGGTGGTCGTCTCCAACGAGCTGCGGGACGAGATTGCGCGGAAGCTCCGCGAGGAAAAGCCGGGCTAGGCCCGGCCCTTCACCTCCGGCCGCGTGGTCGGGCCCGAGTTCACGTTCACGCTGCGCTCGAACGTCACCGTGTCGCCCTCGAAGCGGCAGAGCACCGTGTCCTTGAACGCCGACTCGACGAACACCCACGTCATGAGGAACGAATTGGCGTCACCCCACTCGCCGCCCGCGACGACCTTCATCACGTCGGGCTGGTATTCGTGGTGCAGCTTGTTGCCGGTCATCGTCGTGGTGCCCTCGATGCGGCGGCCGAGGCCCGTCTCGACGACGTGCGTGCCGCGGTCGTCCACGAGCGTGAAGCGGCAGCGGTCGGCGGCGAAGTCGAACTGCACGCTCTTGATGCCGTCGTCGTTCTTCTCCATCGCGTAGCGCCTGCCCGAGACGCGCGCCGCGGTGGGCGACGTCGCGGGGCCGGGCGGCGGCAGCAGCTGCAGGTTCCTGCAGCGAGTGGCCAGCGCCTCGTAGTGCGCATCCTCGTTCGGGATCGACACGGGCTTGAACGCCGCGGGGAAGTGCTTGAATGCGATCGCGGTGTAGCCGCGCCGGACGGCGGAGGTGATGGCGAGCACCGCGTTGTGCTCGGGGAACACGAACGCGAACTGGCCGAACACGCCGCGCGCCGAGTAATTCTGCGGGCCCAGCCACCATTGGTAGCCGTACTTGTCCTTCACGTGCGGCGCCTGCACCTGCTCGACCCATCCGGCCGGCAGCACCTGCTTGCCGTTCCACAGGCCGCGGTTGGCGTGGAGCACGCCCAGCTTGAGCGAGTCCGCCGTGCGCCACGAAAGGCCGTTCGCGCCCGGCGTGATGCCCTGTGGATCGGGATCCCACTCGTAGCCGCGGATGTCGAGCGGCTCGAAGAAGCGCGGGCGCAGGTACTCCTCCATCTTCTGGCCCGTGGTTTTCGTGACGATCGCGGAGAGCATGTACGTTGCCGCGCTCGTGTAGAGCCACTCGGTGCCCGGCTGCTTCACCACCGGGATCTTGAAGAACTCCGCCACCCAGCTCGTCTTGATCGGGCGCCACTCCGCGCCGGACGTTTCCTTCGCGTGCCCGGTGCGCATCGTGAGGAGGTCCTCGACGGTCATCGCGGCGAGCCTGGGATCCGGATTCTTCGGCGCCTCGTCGGGGAAGAACGAGACCACCTTGTCCTTCAGGCCGAAACGCTTCTCCGCGAGCGCGAATCCCACCGCGCACGCCGATACGCTCTTGGTGAGCGAGTGCGTCATGTGGATGCGGTCGGCGCGATAGGGCGCCCACCAGCCCTCGGCGACCACGTTGCCGTTGCGCCAGAGCATGAAGCTGTGCATCTCGAAGTTGTGCGCGCGCATCTCGTCCAGCCACGCGGTGATCGACTGCGGCGAGATGCCGGCGGCTTCGGGACGTCCGCGCGTGAAGCCGTCGTTGTACGGAGCGGCAGCGTTTGGCGCCACTGATGTGCTCGCGCATCCGGGCAAGAGGCCCGTTGCCGTCGTGCCCAGCAGGAGCCCGCAGAACTCGCGTCGAGTCGCCAAGTTTTCTTCCCCCTTTGTATTAACGGCCCGACAGCAGCCCGTCGATCACCGCGCGCTGCGAGGATCCCGAGTTCAGCACCGACAGCCAATGGTTGTAGCCCGTGACGTCGGGCGTGCGCCGCAGCAGCTCCGTGTACGCGGTCGACACGAACACCTGGTTCGCGGTGCGGTCGCGGAAGGCGCCGGACTCCGAGAGGTCCACGAGCACGGCGCCGCGCGTCATGCGGCCCGAATCGAGCTCCTCCACCCAGTAGGCGCGCACGTCGGGCTGCGAGGCGTATCCGAGGACGTTGGTGAAGAGCCGCTCGACGAACTCGGCGTTGTCGAGCTTGCCGTAGCGCTGCTCGAACTCGCGCCCGCGCACGAACTCGTCGGCGATCTGCACGAGCATCGCGCCGTCCTCGCGCACGCCGGTGTAGTAGTTGAGCCCGTTGTAGTCGGGCGGACGCCCGAACGCGGCGAAGTAGAGGCGCGCGAGCGGCGAAACCGTGTCCTGGAACTCGCGCGACCCGATGATCGAAGCGAGCGCATCGGAACGCGAGACCGGCTTCGACTCGGCAACCGCGGCGCCGGGTTTCACGGGGACGATTGAGACGAGCTCGAGGGTTTGTGGGAGCTGGGTCGTCACCCCGGGCGCTGCTATTGCAGCGATGGCCCGGGGTCCAATCTCGCCGATGGGCCGGGATCCAGTTTCCGGGCTTGGGCCCCGGCCCATCGTCGCGATCGCGACGGCCGGGGTGGCAGCAGGCGCGCCCGGGATGACACTTGAAGGCGAATCTGTGACGCCGTTCACAACATCACCCCGCGCCGCCCAAAAGGCGACCAAGATCACTACAACCGCAAGGGCGAGAGTAACGATCCATTTCACGGTTTGGAGGATACTACCGTCCAGATGGCTACCACCCCCCGCGACCGGCTCCTCCAGTTCACCCGGCACTACGCCGCGGGAGAGTTCGACTCGGCGCTCGAGCTGATCGACGCGCTGCTGGCCGAGCATCCCGAGGCCGGCCCGATGCACTGGCAGCGCGCCCGCACGCTCGAGAAGCTGCGGCGCTGGGACGAGACGCGCAAGGCCGTCGACAAGGTGATCGAGCTGCGCCACGGATTCGCGCCGGCGTGGGTCATGCGCGCCGAGCTCTCCGCCGTGAACGAGCCCACCGGCCCCGAGACCGACCTGCGCAAGGCGATCTCGCTCGATCCCACGCTGGGCCGCCCCCGTTACCTGCTGGCACTCCTCATCCACGGGCGCGCCGGCAACATGACCGAAGCGCGCCGCTTGATGGACGAGGCGATCGCGCTCGATTCGACATTGCACGAGGCGCTCGCCACGCGCGCCGGCTGGAACCGCATCGAGGCCTATACCGAGCCCGCGATGCGCAATGTCCACCTCGAGAAGGCCCTCTCGGATTTCGAGCGCGCGATCTCGGTGGAGCCGCTGCCCGATTACCGCTTCGCGCGCGCCGACATCCTGAGGCAGCTCGGCCGCGACGAAGAGGCGATCCCCGTGCTGGAGAACCTGCTCGCCGAGATCCCCGTCGGCCAGGACCTGCACAGCCTCGCCGAGGAAGCCTGGCGCGAGGCCAAGGCGCGCAGCGTTTCCGTCACGGCGTAGCCCGAAGGAACCACGCTCTCTCGAAGCTCGCGGGTCCGGCGCCACGTATCGTAGCGACCATGCGGCTCCTTCTCGTTGCCCTCTCGTTTCTCGTCGCGGCCAACGCCCATGCCGCCGCGAGCGCGTTGCCAATCACGCGCCTCAACACCAGCGTTCTCGGCGGCGAACGGCAGGTCTATTCCGCGCAGTTCCTCGATGCGACGGGCGCGCCGGCGGCCGGTGAAACCGTCACATTCGACAACGACGCCTGCGGCACCTTCGACACCGGCTCCTTCGTTGCCACGACGAAGACCGACTCGCAGGGCGTCGCCTCGATGGGATTCACGGCGCGTCCGCAGGGCATCACGTGCTGGATCAATGCGAGCGCGACGCCGGCCACCGTGCGCTTCAACGTGTTCACGTACACGCTCGCGCAGGTGTCGCTCTCCGCAAGTTATCCGGCTGAGCGCACACCGGGTGAGCCGTTCACGTTCACTGCCGCGGCGGCCACCGGCGTTTATCCGATCTGGAATGCCGACCTCAGCGCGCGCGTGATTGCCGGAACGTCGTCGGCGCAGCTAGCTCCGGGCAGCGGCAACACCGCGCAGGCGGGCTACTACCCGTTCCACGTGCAGCCGGTGCAGGGCGCCGGCGATTTCGACATCGAGGTGGGCTTCAAGGGCATCACGAAGCGCTTCAAGCTGCGCGCGCCGCAATCGCAGCTGCAGGACATGTGGTGGGCGGGCACGGCGGAGAACGGCTGGGGGATGAGCCTCGTGCAGCACGCCGAGCGGCTCTTCGCGACGCTCTACGTCTACGACGCGAAGGGCGCGCCCACGTGGTTCGTGATGCCGGGCGGGAGCTGGAACGATTCGCGCACCGTGTTCACGGGCGCGCTCTACTCGCCTCGCGGCACGCCGTACTCGAGCTACGACGCGTCGCACCTGGAGGTCGGTGCGCCTCGCGGCACGGCGCGCCTCACGTTCCAGGGCACCGAGGCCGCGACGCTCAGCTACGAGATCGATGGCGTCACGGGCTCGAAGCGCCTCGAGCGCCAGCCCTTCGGCCTCTCGGGCACCTGGCCGGCGGAGATCGTGAGCGACATGTGGTGGGGCGGCGCGTCGCAGAACGGCTGGGGCGTGGCGCTGCTGCAGCAGTACGGGACGCTCTTCGGCGTGTGGTTCACCTACGACGCGAGCGGCGCGCCCACCTGGTTCGTGATGCCGGCAGGTGCGTGGAAGGATTCGGCCGCTACGACCTGGGAGGGCCGTCTCTACCGCACCACGGGTTCGCCTTGGATCGGCGCCGCTTACGATGCGGCCAAGCTCGCCAGCTCCGATGCGGGGTCGTTCTCGATCCGTTTCGACGGCCCCAACGCCACCTTCACCTATACGATCGACGGAAAAGTTGGCACGATGGCGCTCATGAGGCAGGCGTTTTGATGCGGAGGAATTGGATTCCCGCCTTCGCGGGAATGACAGCTTTCGTGCTGTTTCTCCTCAGCACGGCCGCCTCCGCCTATTCCCTCCCCGTCCCCGACTTCAAGCGCCTCGAAAGCGATCTCCGCCTTCGTCCCGCGCAGAAGGTCCAGTTCGACATCGCCGTCGCCGCGAGCCAGCGCGCGCTGATGTCCGTGGCCCTCGCGGGCCTCGCCGCCAAGGAGCGCGTCGCCGACGAGATGGCGCGTCCGCTGCCGGACCTGAACGTCCTCTTGAAGGCGCACCAGGACGTCATCGAGATGACCCTGCCGCTCTTCAAGGAAGCCGGCGGCGAGTGGGAGCGCCTCTACGGGATGCTCGACCGATCGCAGGTGACGGCCGCACGACGGTTCATCGACGACCAGCTGGGGCCGTTCCTTTCCGGCTGGAAATAACAAGAAGGGGGAGGGGCGCATGGAACCACTGAAGACGTCTTCGGACGTCCTCTTCATCCTGCTCGGCGCGATCATGGTCCTCGCCATGCACGCGGGCTTCGCGTTCCTCGAGCTCGGCACCGTGCGGCGCAAGAACCAGGTGAACGCGCTCATGAAGATCCTCGTGGACTTCGCGGTGTCCACGGTGGCGTACTTCTTCATCGGCTACGCGGTCGCGTACGGGACCACCTTCTTCACCGGCGCCGAGCAGCTCGCGCAGAAGAGCGGCTACGAGCTGGTCAAGTTCTTCTTCCTCCTCACGTTCGCCGCGGCCATCCCTGCGATCGTCTCGGGCGGGATCGCCGAGCGCTTCAGGTTCAACCCGCAGATCGCGGCCACGTTCCTGCTCGTGGGCTTCCTCTATCCGTTCTTCGAGTCGATCGCGTGGAACCAGGCGTACGGCGTCCAGGCGTGGCTGAAGAACGCGTTCGGCGCCGAGTTCCACGACTTCGCGGGCTCGGTCGTCGTGCACGCGATGGGCGGGTGGATCGCGCTGCCGGCGGTGTTGCTGCTGGGCGCGCGCATGGGGCGCTACGCGAAGGACGGGCGCGTGAACGCGTTCCCGCCGTCCAACATTCCGTTTCTCGCGCTGGGCGCGTGGGTGCTCTCGGTGGGCTGGTTCGGCTTCAACGTGATGAGCGCGCAGACCATCGACAAGGTCTCGGGGCTGGTCGCGGTGAACTCGCTCATGGCGATGGCGGGTGGCACGATCGCGGGCCTCGTCGTCGGGCGCAACGACCCGGGCTTCGTCCACAACGGGCCGCTCGCGGGGCTCGTCGCGATCTGCGCGGGCTCGGACGTGATGCATCCGCTGGGCGCGCTCACCACCGGCGCCGTGGCGGGCGCGCTCTTCGTCTGGATGTTCACGCTCACGCAGGACCGCTGGAAGATCGACGACGTGCTGGGTGTGTGGCCGCTGCACGGCCTGTGCGGCACGTGGGGCGGGCTCGCGTGCGGGATCTTCGGCTCGACCGCGCTGGGAGGCATCGGCGGCGTCGCATTCATGAGCCAGCTCGTGGGAACCGGCCTCGGCATCACGATCGCGCTCGTGGGCGGATTCGTGATCTACGGGGCGCTCAAGAAAACCGTGGGAATCCGCCTCGACGCCGAGCAGGAATTCAACGGCGCCGACCTCTCGATCCACCGCATCACGGCGACGCCGGAGCGCGAAGAGCGCGCCTAGTTATCTGGCGGCTACCGTCGTCGGCTTCTTCTTCTCGGCGACCTTCTTCGGCGTCCCCACGTAGGCCGGCCCGCTGAACGCGAGCTCGGGCTTCAGTTTCGCCACGACGTCGTGCGAGAACCCCGGCACCTGCTCGAGCTCGCCGAAGGTGTCGATCGTGCCGTTGGCGTTTCGCCAATCGATAATGGACTTGGCCTTCGCGCGATCGAGGCCCTTCACCCGCAGCAATTCGCTCTGCTGGGCGGTGTTCACGTTCACGGTGACGGCGAGGGCGGCGCAGGGGACGAGCGCCAGCGCGGCCAGCAAGATCTTCCTCATCGGAATCCTCCTACACGGGTCCGCGCGATGCGCCGCGCAGCGATCTGTTATTGACCCGGCGGAGGAGGGCGTGGTTCGTGACGCTTCACCCGGCGAAGATGCGCCAGGAAGAGGATGATTCCAAGGAGCAACACCGCCCCGAACACGGCGAGCTCGAACTTCTTCATGCTGCCCAGCGCGGCTTCGAGGATCTCGCCGAACTCGTAGCCGATGCCCGCCACGAGCGGCGCCCAGATCGCGGCGCCGATGAAGTTGTAGACCACGAACTTCCACGCGGGCACGCGCCCCATGCCGAGCATGATCGGCCCCACGATGCGGAAGCCGTACATGAAGCGGATCATGATGATGAGCGGCGCGTGCCAGCGCGCGAGCATCGCGTCGAAGCGGTGCGCTCGCTCCTGGAACTCCGGATGGCGCGCGAGGATCGCCTGCCCGCGAAAGCGCCCGAGGAAGAAGAAGAACTGGTCGCCGAGGAATCCCGCGATGCACGCCACGATCACGACGACGCGGAAGTCGAGGTAGTCCCGATAGGCCGCGAGGCCCGCGAGCGCGAGGATCGTCTCGCCTTCCAGGAAGGCGCCGACGAAGACGGCCCAGTAGCCGTAGGTGTCGATCAGCTCCGCGAGGTTCAGCATCGCGGAGCGAGGGCGCGCGCCATGGGGCGCTAGCCTACACCGATCAGCTCGCGAGCAGCACCAGGGCCAGCAGGACACAGACCGCGAAGAGCAGCGCCATCCCGATCTCGACCGACGAGATCTGGGACTTCATGGAGGCGGCGGGCTGCCGCGATGCGAGGGCGTATGCCCGGAAGGCGAACCCCCTCCGCCTCCGGCCATTCGGGGACGACCTCGATCGCGGCTACCCATGGCCCCGTGACTATCGCAGCGCAACCTTGCATCTACCTGTCGCCGGCGCGCCTTATCATCGGGGCATGCGCGTGCTCATCGTGGAGGACGATCCGCTGCTGGCCGACGGCCTGCGCGGGATGCTGCGCCAGCAAGGCTACGTCACCGACTGCGTAGGCAGCGCGGAGGCGGCCGAAGCGGCGCTTTCCACCGGGCCCGACCTCGTGGTCCTCGACGTGGGGCTGCCGGGGATCGACGGCTTCACGTGGCTCAAGCGCATGCGCGCCGCGGGAGGCGACCAGGGCGTGCTCGTCCTCACGGCTCGCGATGCCTTGGCCGATCGCGTGCGCGGCCTGGAGCTCGGCGCCGACGACTATCTCTCGAAGCCCTTCGCGCCCGAGGAGCTCGTGGCGCGCGTGGCCGCGCTCGCGCGCCGCAGCCGCGCCCGGCGCTCGCGCGTGATCGAGCACGGCAGCCTCGCGATCGACCTCGAGGCGCGCCGCGCGAAGCTGGGAGGGCGGCCGCTCGAGCTCGCCCAGCGCGAGTACGCGCTGCTCGAGCTCCTCTTCACCAACGTGGGCACGATCCTCAGCAAGCAGCGCATCGCCGACGCCATCGCCTCGTGGGACGCGGAGCTCTCGCCCAACGCCGTCGAGACGCACGTGAGCCGCCTGCGCGCGAAGCTCGAGGCGGGCGGGGTGAAGATCCGCACGGTCCGGGGCCTGGGCTACCTCGTCGATCCCGAGTGATGGCGAGCCTTCGAGCGCGCCTGCTGGCGTGGGTCCTCGCGCCCTTGCTGTTGGTCGGGATCGCCGCCGCCGCCGGAGCGTACGTCTTCATGGAGAGGCGGCTCGCATCCGCATTCGACGCGGACCTGGGCGAAGTCGCGCGCGCGGTGCTGCCGTACGTGCATGCGGTCGACGGCCGCGTCACGCTCACGTTCAGCCGCCAGGAAGAAGCGGTGCTGCGCGCCGACAGCGTGGACCAGGTGTGGTACGCGGTCTTCGACGCGCAGGGGACGGCGATCGCCGGGGACGCTTCGCTGCCGACGCCGCCCGCCTCGCAGGTGAACGTGACGGTCTTCTGGGACGCCGCGCGCGCGGGCGTGAAGATCCGCGCGGCGGCCCTGCGGGCGAACGCCGGGGTGGGCCCCGTGGTGATCGTCGCGGCGGAAACGACTCGCAAGCGCGAGATCGCTTCGCGCGAGGCGCTGCTCTCGGCGCTGTCGCCGGTCGCGTTGCTCACGTTCGCGGCGGTGCTGGGTCTCGTGTTCGGCATTCGCCGCGGCCTGCGCCCGCTGGAGCGGCTGCGGGTGGAGATCCAGGAGCGTTCGCACCTGCACCTCGTGCCCGTCGAGGAGTCCGGCGTGATCGAGGAGCTGCGCCCGCTCGTGCACGAGTTGAACCAGATGCTGGGCCGGCTCGATCGCGCGCAGCAAGTGCAGGCGAGGTTCGTCGCCGATGCCGCGCACCAGCTGCGCACGCCGGTGGCGGGGCTCGTCGCGCAGCTCGAGCTCGCGCGCTCCGTGCCCGACAAAGCGGCGCACCACCTCGAGCTCGCGCGCCAGGGCGCCGCGCGGCTCGCCCGGCTCACGCGCCAGCTCCTCGCGCTCGCCGCGGCCGATCCCCTGTCCAATCCGGACTCTACCGATGCCGATTGCGACCTCGCGCAAGTCGTCGAGTCGCTCGCCGGCGACTGGCTGCGCGCGGCGGCGGGACGCGGCGTAGAGATCGGCTTCGACCTGCACGGGGCGCGCGTGAAGGGCAATCCGCTGCTGCTGGGGGAGTTGGCCTCGAACCTCGTGGACAACGCGCTTCGCCACGCATCCTCGTCGGTGCGCATATCCACGCGCGCAGAAGGTGCGGGCTCGCGGCTCGAGGTCGCGGACGATGGCCCGGGAATCGCGCCCACCGATCGGGAGGCGATCTTCGAGCGCTTCCGCCGGCTGGATGCGCAGGGGACCGAGGGCAGCGGACTGGGCCTGGCGATCGTGCGGGAGATCGCCGCGCGCCATCACGCGAGCGTCCGCGTCGAGGATGGAGGGGAGCTGCCCGGCGCCTGCTTCGTGGTTGCGTTCAGCGCGCGAACGACAGGATCCACGTGAAGCCGAGCGAGATCGCGCGTTCGTTGCGCGTGCCGCCCGTGCGCGCGACCTGGGTGAGATCGAACCACAGGGTGTCCTTGATCGCGGCCCAGCGCAGGCCCGCGCGGACGAAGGGATCCCGCGGGCCTTCGCCGAACGTTTCGGCGACGAGGTCGAGGCGGCCGTTCGCGGCCCACTCCATCGCCACGCCCCAGGGGCTGGCATCGTGTCCCGTTTCGGGATTGCGCGTCCAGCCCGGGGACGCATGGAAGGTGAAGTCGCCCGCGGTGACGGTGACGGGAACGATCACGTACGGATGCTGCCAGCCGCGGTGGGTCGGCGAGAGCGGGCGGCGCGTGACGCCGACGGTCGCGCCCAGTGCCCAGGGAGATTCCTCGGACGCCGCGCGCAGGACCTTCTTCGCCTGCACGTAGCCTTCGGAAAAGTGCTCGGCACCGAGGCTGCGCGAGCGCGCGAAGCCCGCTTGCCATTCGATTCCCAGGCCGAAGTTGCACGACGGCACGAGCCAGCCCAGGCTCGTGTCGGGTCCATGATCTGCCCACGCCTCGAGCTGGCACTGGTCCGCGTCGATCGTCGCCGCGTCGTCGGTGGTGAGCGGCCGTCCCGCGAACGCGGGGAGGCCTATCAGGATGAATGGAGTCAGAATCAACTTTGTAACCGTAGTTACAAAGTCGACTCCGACCCCATTCATTTCGTCCGTGACCTCATCTGGCTGAGCCAGGAGACGGGGATCGCGACCTGGCCCGCGCCGAACGCATGCGGCGTGGTCGCGATGCCGATGAGGCGGCCGTATTGGTCGAACACGCCCGCGCCGCTCGCGGCGGCGACGACGGGCGTGGAGATTTCGATCACGGTTCCTGCGGGCGTCTTGCGCAGCGACTTCACCGTCCCCTCGGCCGCCGCGAGGTTGCCCTTCGCATCGGGCCCCACGACCACGATCTTGTCGCCCGCCTTCGGATCGTCGGGCGCGAGCTTCACGGCGCGCGCGCCCAGGCCGGTGACGGAGAGGCGGCAGAGGTCGAGCGTCTCGTCGGTGATGGTGAGGTCGGCGGGCAGTTGCTCGGGGCCCACGCGCACGACGAGCTTTCCGCCCGCGGGAATGCCATGGCAGGTCGTCACCATCGTGCCCGGCTCGATCGCGAGCGCCATGCCGATCGCCTGCGCCGTACCCGACATCGAGTAGGCGGAGAGTGGGCCGCCCGCGGGCACGACGTCGCCGAGGATCTCGGTCGAGGTGCGCTGCCGGGGGGGCGGCGGCGGAGCGACGGGCGGGGGCTTGGGCGCTTCGGCGACCGGCTCGGGCTTGCGCGAGTCGCCGGGGCGAAGCGCGAAGAAGAGGATGATCGCGAGCGCCGCGACGGCGGCGACGATCGCCGCGACGGGGAGCTTCTTCTTCGGCGGCTCTTCGTCGCCGATCTCGAGGTCGGGCGTCGCCTGCTCGGCCGCGGCCTGCCTCTCGGCGGCGGTGATGAGCTGCGCGTCGTACGCCTCGCGCCGCTGCGGATTGGAGAGGATCTCGTAGGCCTGCTGCACGAGCGCGGTCGCGCTCGGGTCCGGCGGGACCATGCGCTGCATCTGGGCCATGCGCTTCTCGTAGCCCAGCCCGATGTCGAGCTGGTTCGCGTCGCGCTGGATCCCGAGGATCTGGTAGAGCGTCTTCTTGCCCGCCGCCATGGAAGGGCATGATACGACATGAGCCGCCTTCCACTCACTTTCGCCGCCGCGCTCGCGCTGCTGCTCGCCGGCTGCGCGACCTTCGACCTGCAGGGCCATCGCGGCGCGCGCGGCCTGGCGCCGGAGAACACGCTGCCCGCCTTCGAGCGCGCGCTCGACCTGGGCGTGCGCACGCTCGAGCTGGACGTCGCGATCACGCGCGACGGCGTGCTCGTGATCTCGCACGATCCTTACCTCAACCCCGACATCGTCCGCGGCCCCGAGGGGCAGTGGCTCGAGAAGCGCGGGCCCACGATCTCGTCGCTCACCTTCGCCGAGCTGCAGCGCTACGACGTGGGGCGGATCAAGCCCGGGTCGCGGTATGCAGGCCTGCATCCCGGGCAGGTCCCGGTCGACGGGACGCGCGTGCCGCGGCTCTCCGACCTCTTCGACCTCGTGAAGCGGCGCGGCGACCGTTGGACGCGCTTCAACATCGAGACGAAGGTCTCGCCGCTGGCGCCCGGGGACACGCTGGCGCCAGAGCCCTTCGCGCGCGCGCTCGTGGCCGAGATCCGCCGCTCGGGAATGCAGCACCGCGCGACGATCCAGTCGTTCGATTTCCGCACTCTGCAGGTCGTGCAGCGCGAGGCGCCGGAGATGCCCACGGCGTACCTCACGATCCAGCGCAAGGGTTTCGACAACGTGTGCACGGGAGAGAAGGCGGGCGACGCGAAGGTCGCGCCTTCGGATTGCGGCGACTCGCCGTGGACGGCGGGCTTCCAGCTCCGCGACCACGGCTCGGTCCCGAAGCTCGTGAAGGCCGCCGGCGCGGCGATCTGGTCGCCCGACTACCGCGACCTCGACCCCGCGCGGGTGGCCGAAGCGCGCTCGCTCGGCCTGAAGGTGATTCCGTGGACGGTGAACGAGGAAGCGGACATCGAGCGGATGCGGAAGATCGGAGTGGATGGGTTGATTACCGATCGGCCGGACAAGGCACTAGCCACCAGGCACTAGGCGACTTCCCTGCGTCCCCGCTCTTCGTCGACGAATGCGAGCACCACGAGGGCCGCGATGAAGAATGCGCCCGTCAACAGAATGGCCAACCGGTGGTTCCCTCCCGTGATCCACGTCACGGCGCCATACGTGAGCGGGCCGAGGATCGCCGCGAGCCGAGTGGCCACACCCCAGAGCCCGAAGAACTCGGCGCTGCGGCCGGCGGGCGAGAGGTAGGCCACGAGCGCGCGCCCGGCCGATTGCGACGAGCCCATGCAGACGCCGGCGATGTTCGCCGCGACCCAGAACATCTCGCGCGTGTCGGAGAAATAGGCGATCAGGTTGCCGATGAACCAGCCCACCAGCGTCACGCGCAGCGCCACCACCTTGCCCAGCTTGTCCTGCGCGTACCCGAAGGCGAACGCGCCGATCGCCGCGGTCACGTTCACGACGATGATCAGCATGATCGTGTCCTGCGTCTTGAAGCCCATCGCCTCCTGCGCATAGATCGCGGCGAGGGTGATCACGGTCGCGACGCCGGCCTGGTAGAGCGTGCCGCACGCGAAGACCAGCAGCAGGTCGCGATACTGGCGAGCGTGCTGCCACGTCTCGCGAAGCCGCGCGAGCGCCTCCGATGCGCCAGGCACCGCCACGCTCGTCGCCGCGCCGCGCTCGCGCAGGAAGAGGAACGTGGGCAGCGCGGAAAGCGCATAGATCGCCGCCGTGATGAGCATCGTCCCGCCGACGGCATCCGCGGTGGTCGATCCGCGCTTGTCGGCGCTCATCACCCAGGCGAGCGAGACGCCGAGCGCCAGGATCCCGCCGAAGTAGCCGAGGCTCCACCCCCAGCCCGAGACCTTGCCCAGCGCTGCCGGCCGCGCGAGCTCGGGCAGGAACGCGGCGCACAGGTTCTCGCCGATCGCGTAGGCGAAGTTCGAGACGATCACGAAGACCACGGACCACCAGACGTCGCCAGGCTTCGCGAAGTAGAGCGCGACGGTTCCCACGATGCACGCGAAGGTCGTCAGGAGGAGCGCGCGCTTTTTCGCGGCGCGCGAATCGGCCCAGGCGCCCACGACCGGGCCCCCGATCATCACCAGCGCGTACGACACGGAGAGCGCCACCGTCCAGACGAACGTCGCCCACGGCGCGTTGCCCGCGATCGACGAGACGAAGTACGCGTTGAACACCGCGGTGAGGACCACGGTGGTGTAGCCGGAGTTGGCGAAGTCGTACATCGCCCAGCCGAACACCTCGCGCTTGGCGACCCCGGGGTTGAGGGCGCTTTCGCTCATGGCTTGTTCCCCGTTGGCGCCGCGGCGGTGCGGCCGGCGAGCACGACATCCTGCGCCACCTCGAGCGCGCGGTCGCGGTAGAAGCGCAGGTCCGAGAGCGAGAGCGGCACCGGGCGATCGGGAATCACACCTTCCCGCTCGATGCGCTTGCCGTTGGGCAGGACGAATCCCACCTCGCTGTATGCGAGCTCCGCCCCGCCCGGCACGTGCGCGTAGCCGAGGAAGCCGAGGAGGCAGCCGCAGCTCGTGTCGCCCACGATCGTGGCGCGGCCCGCCGCCTGCATCGTTCCCGCGAAGAGCTCGCTGCCGCTGGCGCTCTGCGAGTTCACCAGGATCGCGACCGGGCCTGCGTACGCCTTGGGGTTGCCCGAGACCGCGGTCTTGAGGCGAATGATCTCGACGGTGCCGAAGAGCATCGATACGGGCTCGCCGGTGCGCGTGAGCGCGCGGCCCAGCTCCGCCGGCGTCCTGAAGAACTCCTCGAGCAAGCGGTTCACCGCGTAGACCGCGCCGCCGGGATTGCTGCGCAGGTCGATCACCAGTCCCGGCGCCTCGCGCAGCTCCTGCAAGCCCGAGAGCGCCTGCGACATCGCGCCGATCGTCCACTGCGTGAGGCGGATGTAGCCCACGCCGGAAGGCAGCAGGCGCCAGTTGGCGGTGGCGCGCGAGGGAAACTTGCGGCGCGCGATGCGGGCGTCGAAGCGCGAGGCGTCGCCGCGCTCGAAGGTGAAGTCGACGGTCGAGCCTTCCTTGCCGAGCGACAGCCGCCGCAGCGCGCGGAAGTGCCGCGAGCGCTCGGTGGAGTCGTAGCGCGTGTCGGCCATGAGCTTCGCGTACGCCTGCGCCGCGGGCTCGCCGCCGATCGAGACCACGATCATCCCCGGCCGCACGCCCGCCCACCACGCGTCGGAATCCACGTTGACCGACGTGACCGCGAGCTTGTCCTCGAGCGTGATGAACGCGAAGCCGAGCGAGATCGACTCGTCGCGCTTGCGCAGCTCCACGCGCTGGGGCGACTCGACGCGCGTGTGCGAGTCGCGCAGCTCGCCCGTCATGCGGTCGAGCGTGTCCCAGAACGCCTCGTCATCCGCCGCGCCCATCGCGAGCGGCCTGTAGCGCGCGCCCGCCGCCTTCCAGTCGACGCCGTTGAGCTTCGGGTCGTAGTAGTGCCGGTCGATCGTGTCCCAGACGAAATCGAACGCCTTCGCCCTCGCCTGCGGCGACAGCACCTTCGCCGGCGGCGACGGCACCACTTCCGTGGGAATCCCCTGCGCCTCCCCCAGCTGCCGCCCGATCATATTGTGCGGGTCGAGCAGCGAGCAGGCGGAAACGAGGAGCGGAATTAATGGGGTCAGACTCCAATTGAGTTTATTTGTCGTCCAAACGGCTCGGGCCGCGTTGATCCATTCATGGCGCGCCTTCCTCGTCTTCATGCCCCCGGCTACCCGTGCCACCTCGTCGTTCGTGGCAACGACCGGCAGCCGATCTTCCTTTCGGAGGGCGATCGGATCTATTTCCATCGCTGCCTCATCGAATCGGACCGGTATCTGCTGGCTTGCCATCGGTGTGTGGAGCTGAATCCGGTGCGCGCAGGTTTGGTGGGTACGCCGGGTTTATATCCGTGGTCGAGCTATCGATGCAACGCGCTCGGAGTCGGGGACGACTTGGTCACTCCCCACTCACTGTACATTGAACTCGCTGCAACCCCCTCCCGGCGACAGCTGGCGTATCAGCGATTGTTCGGCGCGCCGCTCAGCCCGGAAACGGGCGGGCAAGTGTGCCTGAGCCTGCAGTGCAGCCATCTGCGTTGGAGCTAGATCTCTAGCGCAATTGGAGTCTGACCCCGTTTATCTAGGGACAGGGGACGGCCCTCACGGTCGCGGTGGGGTAGTCGCGCTGCATGATGGTGAGGCGCGCGACGAGCTCGGTGTCGGGGTCGCGGACGAGCATCACGAGCTCGCGAAGCTCGCGCGAGAACGGGCCCTGCTCGGCGCCGCGCACGCCGCGGGCGGTGACGCTGGTGAGGAAGCGGCGGGCCGCCTCCTCGGTGGAGAAGACGCCGAGGGAGATCGAGTTGTCGGGGCGAAGCGAGAGGTCGGTGACCCGCTGCGCTCGCAGCTCGGCCATGCGCGATTCGGCGGTGCGGCGGTCGGGCGCGGGCGGAAGGAAGACCCAGTATTGCTTGATGTCCTCGACGCGGCGCTCGGCCAGGCGCGTGCCCAGCTGCAGCGCGTTGAAGGCCTCGCGGGCCCGCGTGGCGTCGTTGGGCGCGATGCCGGCGAACTCCACGCACGCGGCCCCGACCAGGTTCTGCTGGGCCTTGCGGGCGTCCTCGATGCCGCGCGCGGCGATCGCGGGCGGCGTGACCGCGACGATGCGCACCTCGTCGCGATTCTTCTCGCGTGAGGCGAAATCGGTCTTCTCGCCCTGGGAAGTGAGCCAGAGGTGGGCGGTGAGGCCCAGGATCGCGAGGAGGAAGAGGAAGAAGAGGAGGCGCGCCAAGAGGGATTCAGCCGCGGGCGATCAACGCGAGCCCGTCGAGGACCAGATTCTCGCGGATGGTGGCGGCGATGGGAAGGTGGTGCGCGATTTCGGGCGCGGCGCCCCCCGAGAGGACGATCCGCGAGGGCGCGCAATCCTTTCCCGCCATCGCGTCCCGCATGCGCTCGATCGCCCCCGCGCACGCCTGGATCGCGCCGCTGGTGATCGCGTCGGGCGTGCTGCCGGGAAAATCCTGGAACGCACCTTCGGTGAGGCGCAAGCCCGCCGTGCCGCGGTCGAGCGAGCGGCGCATGAGGGCGGGGCCGGGGACGATGACGCCGCCGAGGAAGCGGCCCTGGGCGGTGAGCGCGTCGATGGTGAGCGCGGTCCCGGCATTCACCACCAGCTTGTGGCCCGGACCCACGCGATGCGCGGCGATGAGCGCGGCCCAGCGGTCGGAGCCCAGCTGCGCCGGATCGCGATAGCCGCTGGTGACGCCCAGCTGCTCGGCCTGCGAGCGGATCACGGCGAGCGTGGCGCCCCGCGCTTCGCACGCCTTCGCGATCTGCGCTTCCACTGTCGCGCCCGCGACGTTCGATGCCAGCGCGCGCGTGGCCTTCATCCCCTCCGGCCACTGCTCCGCGAGCTCGCTCGCGCGGGCCGTCTCGATCGCGCCGCGCGCGCGATAGGCATCGCCGTCGTGGAAGCCCCACTTGATGCGGGTGTTGCCGGCGTCGACCAGGACGATCATCGGGGACGGAGCGAGATTTCAGCCGAAGAGAGTGTCGCCGTCTTGCCGCCGGCCAGCGACACGACGAGCGTGCCGTCGGCCGCCACGTCGGTCACTTCGGCATCGTACGGCGGCTCGTGCGCGGGGAGGACGCGCACGGCGCGGCCCTGGTAGGCGTGGAGCGAGCGCCAGGCGTCGCGGGCGCCGGCGAAGCCTTCGTGCTCGAAAGCGCGAAGGGCGTGGGCGAGCTCGGCGAGGATCGCCGCGAGCAGCGCCGCGCGCGTGGGCGGCTGCGCCGAGCAGTGCGCGACGTCGATGACGGGTTGGTCGATGCGCTCGAGCACGCGATCGGCCAGCCGGTAGTTCACGCCCATGCCGATCACCGCGACGCTCGGCCCCTGCGACTCGCCGCTCGTCTCCACGAGGATCCCGGCGAGCTTGCGGAAATCCACCACGACGTCGTTCGGCCATTTCACCTGGATGCGCTCGAGCCCGCACCGCGCCATCCCGCGCGCGACCGCCACGCCCACCGCGAGCGACAGCCCCGCGAGATGACCCGCGCCGCGCTCGAAGCGCCACAGCATCGAGAAGGTGAGCGATCCGCCGAGCGACGCGACCCACGCGCGCCCGCGCCGTCCGCGTCCCGCGCTCTGCCATTCGGCCGCCAGCGCCGTCCCCGAAGGCGCGCCCTCGGCCGCGCGCGCGAGCAGCTGCGACGAAGTCGAATCCACCTCGTCGCGGACCTCCAGCGAAACGCCGCTCGAAGCGAGGTCCCGCGCGATCGCGGCGGCATCGAGGAACTCGATCGGCTCGGCCAAGCGGTATCCGCGGCCGGGCACCGAGAAGATCTCGAGCCCCAGCTCCGGGGCCCGCTTGAGCGCCTCCGAAAGCGTGGCGCGCGAGCGGCCGAGCGACCGGGCCACGTCCTGTCCCGAATGAAACCGCCCGTCGGCCAGGCGCCGCAGTGCGAGGAACGTGAGCGCGCTCACTTCGCGCGGTTCTCCTTCAGGCACCGGTACGCCTCGCGCCGGTACGCGATGCCCGCGATGATCGCGTCCAGCAGCAGCTGCACGCGCGCGGTGAGCTTCGAGCCCGCGCGGTAGTCGGCCGCGGCGATGAAGTCCGCGCGCCCCGCGTGCAGCAGCTTCACGCACGTATCGCGTCCCTTGCCGCTCGGCTGGTACACCGCCACGGTGTGGCCGCCGGATTTCTTGGTGAGCGCCATCGAGGGCACGTCGGTCATCCCGTCGCCCACGTAGACCATGTTCTGGAAGGGGATGGGGCGCTGCGACTCGGGCATGTGGTCGTCGATCGACTCGGTGATGTTCTCGCGCCCCTTGTTGATGCGGAAGAGGAACTGCGTCTTCATCGTGCCGGTCACGAGCAGCTTCGGGAAGGTCGCCACGCCGTTGTGGTTGAAGTGGTACTCGGAGGCGTAGATGCGCTTGAAGTGCTTGCGGATCGCGGCCCCCTCGAGGATCTCCTTCTGGCCGGCGGAGATGAGGTAGTGCTGCAGCTTCACGCTGCCGCCGCTCTTCCGCTTCACGTACTGGTTCAGGCGCGGGAACCACGTGGAGACGCCCGCGAAGTACTTGATGCGCGAGGCCATGGCCGCGAAGTCCTCGCGCGTCACGTGGATGCGGCCCTTCTCGAGCTCCTCGAGGATGTGGCGCATGTACACCAGCATCATGTCGCTCTCGGTCTCGCGCGCGTCGCGGTTGACGCGCCGCCAGAACTCTTCGGGCTCGATGCCGATCTTCGGCAGCACCGTGTACTCCTGCATCGGCTGCGGCGAGAGCGTGCCGTCGAAGTCGTAGACCAGCGCGATCGTGTCCTGGAAGAAGCGCTCCGGCATGGGATCATTGTAGGGGAACCGAATGAACGGGGTCGGAGTCGAACCCGCTGCGGCGATTCCGGACAACGAAAAATGAACACCGCCTTCCTTCCGACGCTCCCTTTCCAGCTCAGCTATCCGTTGCTCTTCGGCGTGCTCCTCGTCGCGGGCATGCTCGGGGGCGAGATCGCGCGCGCGGTGCGCGTGCCCCGCATCGTGGGCTACGCGCTCGTGGGCTTCGTCTTCGGCCCGCTCGCAACCGCCATGGGCATGGGCCCGATGATCGACGAGGCGCGCATCTTCGTGGACCTTGCACTCGGCCTCGTGCTCTTCGACCTGGGCCGCCGCATGGACCTCAAGTGGATGCGGCGCGACTGGACGCTCGCGGCCACGGGACTGGCGGAGAGCCTCTTCACGTTCGTCGTGGTCTTCATCGTGCTCGAGGCGCTGGATTTTCGCCCGGTGCAGGCCGGCCTCGGCGCCGCGATCTGCATGACGACCTCGCCCGCGGTCGTGCTCCTCACCGTCCACGACACGCACTCCGAGGGGCAGGTCACCGAGCGCGCGCTGAACCTCACCGCGCTGAACGGCCTCCTCGCCTCGGTCATCGTCACGATCATGCTGGGCTCGGCGCACTACGAGTCGCGGGTGGCGATCGAGACGGCCGTGCTGCATCCGCTCTACCTCTTCGCGGGCTCCCTCCTCGTGGGCGCGATGATGGCCTGGTTCGCGCGCGTGATCGCCCGCGCGATCGAGAAGGACCGCGAGGTGCACTTCTCGCTGCTGGCGGGCCTCGTCGTGGGGGCGGTGGGGCTGGCGACGCTCCTCAAGCTTCCCGTGATCCTGGCGCTGCTCTCGTTCGGGCTCTTCGCGCGCAACGACGAGCGCGGCTATGCGCTGCTCAACGTGAACCTGGCGCCGGTGGGGCGCCTGCTCTTCATCGTCCTCTTCGTGATCACCGGCGCCAGCCTTCCGATCGAGTCGCTCGCGGTGGCGGGCACGGCGGGCCTGGCTCTCGCGGGAACCCGCGCGGCCGGCAAGCTGGTGGGCGTGGGACTCGTCGCCCCGCTGGGCGGGCTGCGCATGCGCCAGACCGCGGGGCTGGGCCTGGCGATGCTGCCGATGTCGACGATCACGCTGCTGCTCGCGCACGACATCGCGCGCCTCTATCCCGCGTTCGGCGAGGAGCTCACCGCGACCTTCCTTGCGGCCGTGATCGTGATGGAGGTGATCGGGCCGTTCGCGGTGCAGTACGGGCTCAGGCTGGCGGGCGAGACGCTCGAGGACGACGAAGAGTCGCAGGCGAGGCCCCGTGCCGCTTGACTTCGCGCGCTCGGAGCTCCTCACCTTCGGGGTGGAGCTCGAGCTGATGGTGCTCAACACGCGCGACTACAACCTCGCGCGCGGGGCGGCCGACATCCTTCCGCGCCTCGCGAAGATGGACCTGCCGGGGGAGGTCAAGCCCGAGATCACCGAGAGCATGATCGAGGTGAACTCGGCGGTGAACACGCGCTACGACGAGCTGCTGCGCCAACTCACCACGGTGCGCGACGCGATCGTGTCCACGGCCGATCGCCTGAACCTCGCGGTCGCGGGCGGCGGATCGCACCCGTTCCACAAGTGGCACGAGCGGCGCATCTATCCCACCGAGCGCTTCCGCCGCGTCTCCTCGCTCTACGGCTATCTCGCCAAGCAGTTCACGGTCTTCGGGCAGCACGTGCACGTGGGCGTGCCCAACGCCGACGACGCGGTCTACCTCACGCATCGCCTCGCGGCGTACATCCCGCACTTCATCGCGCTGTCGGCCTCGAGCCCGTACTACCAGGGCGAGGAGACGTCGTTCGAGACCTCGCGCCTGCACGCGGTGTCGGCCTTCCCGCTGTCGGGCCACATGCCGCCGGTCCAGACGTGGGCGGAGTTCAACGGCTACTTCGACGAGATGCAGGCCTACGGAATCGTCGAGAGCATGAAGGACTTCTACTGGGACATCCGGCCCAAGCCCGAGTACGGCACGATCGAGGTGCGCATCTTCGACACGCCGCTCACGGTCGCGCGCGCCGCGCAGCTCGCCGCCTACGCGCAGTCGCTGTGCGCGAACCTGCTGCGCGAGCGCGTGACTTCGCCGATCCTGCCGATGTACCGCGTCTACGGGTTCAACCGCTTCCAGGCGACGCGCTTCGGCTTCGAAGGAACGCTGATCGATCCCTACACGCGCGAGCAGAAGCGCCTGGGCGACGACCTGCTGGCGACCCTCGAGCGCATCGCGCCCGACGGGGAGGCGATGGGGGCGGGGGATGCGCTGCGGGCGCTCGCGCGCGCCACGCGCGAATCCGACAACGGCAGCAAGTGGCTGCGCGCGAGGTTCGCGGAAACCCGTTCCCTGAACGACATGGTGCGATTACAGGCACACTTATGGCAGTCGTGACCCCCGGGGAGGGCTGCCATGGAAATCGTCCTGATCGTGCTCGTGATCGTGGGTGTGATCGTCGTGACCAAGGTGATGAAGGGCAACCGGGGCAGGGCCGCGCGGGCTCAGCGCGCCGCCTTCATCCAGAGATACTCGTTCCCGCCGGAGCTGCGCGCCAAGCTGCAGCGTGACCACGGCTTCGACCTCGAGCAGTCCGGCCTGATCCTCGAGGGGCTGCGCCAGTACTTCCTCGCATGCCTCTCGGCGCAGCGCGGCGGCTTCTCGAAGGTGGTCGGCATGCCCTCGAAGGCCGTCGACGCCGCGTGGCACGAGTTCATCCTGATGACGCGCGACTACGAGAAGTTCTGCGAGCAGGCGTTCGGCAAGTACCTGCACCACACGCCCGCCGAGCAGATGAAGGAATCCGACGACCGCGCGATGGCCAACACGCTGCACCAGGTCTCCAGCCCCGGGATCTCCCCGGCCGGCTGGGCGATGCTGGGCACGATGCCGCTGCTCTTCGCGATGGACCGCCACCTCGGCATGAAGGAGGGGCTCATCTACGACGACAACGCGTTCGGCGAGCTGCAGAAGTCGCGCGACCACTACCTCTCGTCGATGAGCTCGCACTCGTCGTCGGATTCGAGCTCGTCGTGGTCGAGCAGCGATTCGAGTTCCGATTCCGGCTCGAGCTGGTTCGGCGGCGGGGATTCGGGCGGCAGCTCCGACAGCGGCAGCTCGAGCAGCTGTGGGAGCAGTAGTAGCTGTGGAGGCAGCAGCAGCGAGTAGGTCTTTGCTATCGCCTATCGGCTATCGGCGATCGGCTATCGGCTAGAGCACCTTGCCCGGATTCATGATCCCGTGGGGATCGAGCGTCCGCTTGATCGACCGCATGAGGTCCAGCTCCAACGCGCTCTTGTACTGCTTGATCTCCTCGCGCTTCAGCTGCCCCAGCCCGTGCTCGGCGCTGATCGAGCCGCCCAGCGAGCGCACCACCTCGTAGACCACGTGGTTTACCGCTTCGGCCTGCGCGAAGAATTCCTTCGCTTCCTGCCGCTCGGACTTCGAGCAGTTGTAGTGGATGTTGCCGTCGCCCACGTGGCCGAAGGCCACGATGCGGATGTCGGGCCAGCGGCTCAGCAGCTCGGCGCCAGCCCGCTCGATGAGCTCCGGCACGCGGCTCACAGGGACCGAGACGTCGTGCTTGATCGAGACGCCGTCGACCTTCTGCGCCTCGGACACGTTCTCGCGCAGGCCCCAGAAGTCGTTGCGCTGCGTGGAGCTGGCGGCGATCGCGGCGTCGGTGACGAGGCCCTTCTCGGCCGCATCGCCCAGCGCCTCTTCCAGCAGGGCATCGAGCGCGCCGCCTTCGGTGGAGTCGGAGAGCTCGACCAGGATGTACCAGGGTGACTTCGCCGGCAGCGGGTCGCGCGAGCTCGGGATGTGCGCGAGCACGAGGTCGAGGCAGATCCGCGCCAGCAGCTCGAACCCGGTGATGCGCTCGCCGCAATGCGAGCGCAGGTGCGAGAGGAGCTCCACGGCCTTGGCGGGGCTCTCGATCGCCACGAACGCGGTGGAATAGGCGCGCGGCAGCGGGAAGAGCTTCAGTACCGCCGCGGTGATGATGCCCAGCGTGCCCTCCGCGCCCACGAAGAGGTGCTTCAGGTCGTAGCCGGTGTTGTCCTTGCGCAGCCCGCGCAGGCCCTCCCACACGCGGCCGTCGGGAAGCACGACCTCGAGTCCCAGCACGAGCTCGCGCGTGTTGCCGTAGCGCAGCACCCCGGTGCCGCCCGCGTTCGTGGAGAGGTTGCCGCCGATCTCGCAGCTGCCCTGGGCGCCCAGCGAGAGCGGGAAGAGACGCCCGTGCTTCTCGGCGACTTCCTGCAGCGCCGCGAGCACGCAGCCCGCTTCGACCGTCATGGTGTTGTTGGCGGCATCGACCTCGCGCACCTTGTTCATGCGCGAGAGGTTCACGATGACCTGCTGGCCGGAATCGTCGGGAATCCCGCCGCCGCAAAGGCTCGTGTTGCCGCCCTGGGGCACGATCGCGATGCGCTTCCCCGCGAGCAGCTTCACGACGCGCGACACTTCGTCGGTATTCGCGGGGCGCACCACCGCGGCCGCGCGCCCGTGATAGGCGTCGCGCCAATCGACCTGGTAGGGGCCCGCTTCGGAGGGATCCACGAGGCCGCGATCTCCGACGATCGAGCGAAGCTCTTCCCGCAGGTTCGAATTGCGCGTGTCGTTCATCGAAGCCGTCGTCCTCCAACTCCCCCCAACTCGCTTTCCCCGTCTGGTTTGCTACGCAGGCAAGACGGGAAGAACGAGTTGGGAAGAGTCGAGAGGGATGTCATGTGCGGATTTTCGACAGCAGCGCGGTGGTCGAGCGCTCGTGCCTGAACGGAATCGAGTGCACCTGACCGCCCCAGCCCTTCACCTCGGTCGCGCCGACGATCCTGTCCGGCGTCCAGTCGCCGCCCTTCACGAGATGGTCGGGACGGCATTGCAGGATGCGCGCGATCGGCGTGTCCTCGTCGAACCACGTGACGAGCGCAACGCTCTCGAGCGCCGCCACGACCGCCATGCGGTCGGGGAGCGCGTTGATCGGGCGGTCGTCCCCCTTGCCGAGACGCTTCACCGACGCATCGGAATTCAACGCGACGACGAGCGAGGCCCCGAGCGCGCGCGCCTCCGCGAGGTAGGTCACGTGCCCGCGGTGCAGGATGTCGAAGACGCCGTTGGTGAAGACGAGGGGCCGGGTGAGCGTGGCCGCGCGGCGCGCGAAATCCGCCGGTTCGCAGAGCTTCGCTTCGAAGACGGCCACGTCCCGCTTACGGGTTCACGTATTCGAACACCTTCACCACGCGCAGCACGCCCTGGCCCTTGCGCGCGATCTCGACCGCGGCATCGGCCTCGGCCTGGGTGAGCAGGCCCATGAGGTACACGACGTTGGCTTCCGTCACGACCTTCACGTGGTTCGCGTGGAACTTGCCGTCGTTGTTGAGCAGCAGCGTCTTCACGTTGGTCGTGATGAGCGAGTCGTTGCCGCGCGCGGCCATCGACGAGGCGCCCGCGATCCTGATCTCGCTCACGACTTCGCGCACGTTGAGCACGCCCTTCGCGGCCTCCTCGATCTTCGCCTTGTCGGCTTCCTTCGGCACCTCGCCCGTGAGGAGCACGCGGCGGTTGTAGCTGGTCGCGTTCACGTGCGCGTCGGGGTAGGGCTTGAGCACGCCGATCACGCGCCACTCGATGTTCTCGTCCTCGATGTAGATGCCCGGCGGACGGCGGTCGGTGGCGACGAGCGCGCCGGCGGCGGCCGCGCCGACCATGATGGGCGCGCAGCCCTGCAGTGCGCCCAGCGCCGCGACGAGCGACGCGGCGGCAAAAAGAATCTTTCCCTTCATTTCCTCTCTCCGTGGATCACGTTGTCGACGACCTCGCACAGGCAGTGGACCACGAGGAGGTGGATCTCCTGGACCCGCATGGTGCGTGGATGCGCCACGTTCAAATGATGGTCGCCGGGACGAAGCATCTTTCCCATCGCGCCGCCGTCGCGCCCGGTGAGCGCGATGACGACCATCTCCTTGTTGTGCGCCGCCTTGATCGCCTCGATGACGTTCTTCGAGTTGCCCGAGGTCGATATGCCGAGCAGGACGTCGCCCGGTTGCCCCAAAGCCTCGACCTGCTTGGAGAAGACACGGTCGAAGTCGTAATCGTTCGCGATGGCGGTGAGCGACGAGGTGTCGACGGTGAGCGCGATCGCGGGCATGCCCGGCCGCTCGCGCTCGAAGCGCCCCACGATCTCGGCCGCGAAGTGCTGGCTGTCCGCGGCCGAGCCGCCGTTGCCGCACGCCATCGCCTTCTTGCCGTTCTTCAGCGCGTGCGCGAGTGCCACGCCCGCCTTGCCGATGGCCGCGGGCATCGTCTCCGCCATGCGACGGCGCAGCTCGATGCCTTCGTCGAAATGTTTCCTGAGGATTTCTGCGTGGTCCATGGGCGAGAGTCTACTTCACGGGGATAATCGAAGGCGCGGAACCCTCTCGGGGAGGACTCTCTGTGAAGACATTCATTCGAAGATGCGTCGCCATTGCGATCTCGGCGCTTTGGCCGCTGCTCGCGCTCGCCGCCCCCGGCGACCTCGACCCGTCCTTCGGAACGAACGGGCGCGTGGCCGTTCCCTACCCGGACTGTCCCGGCGCATCACTCTACCCGTGCACCATGCTCGCGCCGCAGGCTGCGCGCCTTCCCGACGGGCGCGTCGTCGTTGCGTGGCAGAAGGTCCAAACCATCCACGCCGCCAACTCGAGCGAGGTCGTGGTCCTGGCCTTCGACGCGAACGGCGCCCGGGTGCCCTATGGCTATCCGGGAGAGACGGAAGCGCACCCCGCGCCGCCGGTGAGCTGGGGCGCGACGTTCCTCGGTGCGATCGCGCCGCAGGCCGACGGAGCGCTCGTCGTCGCGCTCCGGCGCTTCACGGGACAGCCCTCCGGGGCCCTGGCCGTGCAGGTTCGCCGCCTCACGCCGACGGGCGAGCAGGATCCTGGCTTCGGCGGCGTGTTCTCGCCGCCCGCCGACCTGTCGATCAACAGCGTCGACGACATCGCCCTGCTCGCCGACGGGTCTTCCCTCGTCGCGGTGACCTATACGGAAGGCAACGTCGCCGGCGGCCTGGGCATCGTGAAATTCCTGCCGACAGGCGCGCCCGACGGGTTCTACGGGACGAACGGGATTGCGAAGAGCGCGCTCGTGAAGGCGCGCGTGGGAACCCCGGCGGTGCTCGCCGTGAATTCCGACGGAAGCGCGTACCTCGGGGGGACGACGGGCGACCCGAATGCGGGCGGGACGAATTTCGTCGTGATGCGCTTCAGCGTCGGCGGAACCCAGGACTTCGTGTTCAACAACACCACCGGCTACCTCAACGTGCCTTCCGGCGACGCGCTCACGTTCCTCTACGACGCCGTGGCGCAGTCCGACGGCTCGGTCCTGCTCGCGGGCGAGAGCGGGAGCTCGGGCGCGCTTGCGCGCGTGCTGCCCAACGGCACGCTCGATCCCGCCTTCGCGGGCGGGGGGCGCATCACGTTCGCGAATCCCTACCTTCGCTCCGTCGCGCTCGAGCCCGACGGTCGGATCGTCGTCTCGGGGGCCGCGGTGTGGCGTTTCCTCGCAAACGGCACGCGCGATGCCACGCTCGGCGGCGCGGCTGCAATCCCGGGCTCCGTCCCCCAGGGATCGTTGTCCTTGTTGCCCGGCGGCCGAATCGTCACGCTGAGGGGCGCCGAGCTCAGTCGATTCTTCGGCGAGGACAAGCCGTACGACCTCTTCACGTACTCGCGTCTCTTCGCGATGCAGCAGTACCGCGACTTCCTCGGGCGCGAGGGCGACGCGAACGGCGTCGATTTCTGGAGCGGGCAGCTCGACTCCGGTGCCACGACGCGCGGGCAGCTGATCGACACCTTCTTCGTCTCGCCCGAGTTCCAGGGCACGATCGCCCCGGTCGCGCGCCTCTACTTCGCCTACTTCATGCGAATCCCCGACTACGCGGGCCTCACCTTCTGGGTCGACTACTACAAGAGCAGCACGCTCGAGGGCATCTCGAACCAGTTCGCGGCCAGCGGCGAGTTCCAGTCGACGTACGGGTCGCTCGACAACGGCCAGTTCGTGGACCTCGTGTACCAGAACGTGCTCGGCCGCGCGCCGGATCCGGGCGGCCGCGCCCATTGGAAGGGCCAGCTCGACGGCAACACGACGTCGCGCGGCCAGGTGATGCTGCAGTTCTCGGAGAGCGCGGAGTACCGCGGCCTCATCAATGCCGAGGTGTACGTGACGATGACGTACATGGGGATGCTGCGGCGGGGTCCCGATGCGAGCGGCTTCAGCTACTGGGTGCAGTACATCGACGGCGGCAATTCGGGGCTCGCGTTGATCGATCAATTCCTGGCGTCACCGGAGTATCGCGCGCGCTTCCTGCCGTAAAGAACGCCCGTTAGAATCGGTCGCATGAAGGCAACTATCCAGCGCATCCTCCTCGCCGCGCTCGCGAGCTTCTCGGCCGGCGCGATCGCCGCGCCCGGCGATCACGATCCCACCTTCGGCACCAACGGGACCCGCGAGCTCTTCATCGGGCCCAGCTCCGAGACGATCGCCACGCTGCTGCCCGACGCCGGGGGAAGATCCTCGCGGTGGGAACGAGCAACAGCGGCGTGGCCTTCGCGCGCTACAACGCCGACGGGTCGCTCGACGCTTCGTTCGGCACGGGCGGCCTTCGGCGGCATCGCGCAACCTTCTTTGTGGCCGGGGGTGTGCGACAGCCCGACGGCCGAATCGTCGTCCTTCAAATTCGCGGATCGTTCGGCTATGCCCTGTCCAGGTATGCAGCGGACGGGTCGCTCGACGCGACGTTCGACCCGAGCGCGGCGGTGGCGGCGAGCACGGATGCCTATACCGGCTATGGCGCGCGGCTTGCCATCGACGCCGACGGCAAGATCCTCGTGGCGTCGAACATCAACGCCACGCTTCGACTCCATCGCTTCCTCCCGAACGGAGCGCTCGACTCCACCTTCGGCACGGGGGGTCATGTAGACACGGGAGTGTCGTTCCAGGGGCCGACCGATATCCTGGTGCAGCCCGATGCGCGGGTGGTCCTCGTGTACTACGACACGACTTACGCGACGCTGAATGCGCGTCGGCTGATGCCGGACGGTTCGCCCGATCCGTCGTTCACCGTCGCGACCGCGCCTTCCGGGAAAGGGCGCACGGCGCTCCTGCAGCCCGACGGGAAAATCGTGGTCGGCGGTTGTT
>JADMIO010854458.1_pt1 | contig 28973 bp, 28 predicted proteins | sample 8958161 | NCBI WGS metagenome assembly JADMIO01 (sample SAMN16585339, study PRJNA669376) | soil metagenome | isolation source: Crop rotation soil | place: USA: Cullars Rotation, Alabama | collected 2011 | reverse complement strand
GCCACGCCGCTCTGTGACCGCGGGTCGACCGCTTCCGCCACGGCGGAACGACCCGCCGACCGACATCCACACCGCTCACGCGCAGCCCGCTCCCGCGGCCGCCGCCTCGGCGCCGGCCGTGGCTCCTGCTGCGGCAGCGGTGGCGCGGTCCCGGCCGGATCCCCGGCCGATGCGCATCGTGTACGGCGCCGGCGCCGTCGCAGCCCTGAGCGTGCTGACCGTCAACCTCGTCCAGCCCAGCTTCGGCACATCGGCGACGGAGCAGCCCGCGGCGGCCGACGCGCAAAGTCCGGCAGCCGTGGCCGCGTCCGATCCATCCGTGACCGTGCGGCACGTCACGCGCTATGTCCAGCTGAAGCGCGGCCAGCGCGCACCTCGTGGCGCGACCGTGATTCGTCCGGGTGAGGTCGCCGCGACGCCGCCGCCTAAAGCGCCGGGCAACAAGTCGTCCGCCAACAACCCATCGACTGCTGCGCCCAACCCGACGGCGACCAAGCCGCCGGTGACCAAGCCGAGCACACCAACAGCGAAGCCGGCCGATCCGGCACCCGCGCCAACGACCAAGACGCGCCAGTCGGGGAGGCCGTGATGAGCCACCCAATCGACACGAACGTCTCCTGGTCTGCGCCGTCGATGGGCGGCACGCTCAAGGTTGCCGTCGCCACGCCTGCGCTTGAGGCGGATATGGCAACCCTCGCCGCGCGGCGCACGGCGGGCCGTGTCAACGCCTGGGCAGATCGCCTGACTCGCTTCGATCCAGGCTCCGACCTGTCCGTGCTGAACTGTGACCGGTCGTCCAGGCCGCGCGTCCGGCCGACGCTCGCAGCGGCGCTGCGCTGGTCTGCTGTCGCTCACGAACGAACCGCGGGCGTGGTCGACGCGACGATGCTGGATGCGCGCCTCGCCGCCGAACAGGGCGGCGACCTTCACGCGTCGTCGCAGGCCCCCGCGTGGAGCATCGAGCCCAGCGGAAGGTCGGCCGTCATCTCCCGACCCCCCGGCCTGCGCTTCGATCTCGACGGCATCGCCAAGGGCTGGCTCGCGGACCGGGCGCTCGAGCTCCTGCGCGCGTGGCCGGGTGCCCTCGTCGACACCGACGGAGACATCGCGTTGTCGGTCGCGCCGGGGGTGTCGTGGACGATCGAGGTCGACGACCCCAGCGGAGGCGCAGATGCACCGCTGGCGACGCTCCAGTTCTCGGCTTCGAGTGGCTGCGCGGCGGCCTACGGTGTCGCCACGTCGGGCACGAGCGTCCATCGCTGGACGGTTGACGACAAGCCGTCGCACCACCTCATAGACCCGTGCACGGGCCGGCCGGCGCAGACGGACATCGTCCAGGTGACGGTAATCGCACCGAGCGCGCGCGAGGCCGAGGTGCTGGCCAAGGCCGCCGTGATCGTCGGCTCGCCGCGCGCGTTCTCGTTCCTCGCGCCCACCTCATGCCTCGCTGCGGTGATGCTGCTCGAGTCGGGTGAGGTCTTGGCGACCGAAGGGATCGATCAATGGCTGGCGTGACGCGCGAGCGCAGCCCTCGGGCCGAGCTCGTCCATGGCCTGGTCTGGATCGCGGTCGTTGGAGTCGGCGTCGCAACCTTGTCGACGTTCGGCCCCCGTGCCGTCGCTCAGCTTTCCGAGTGGCTCGCCAGCAACCAGGAGAGCCTGCCGTGGTTCGCGAGCCGGCTGCTCGGCCTGCTGGCCTATTGGACCCTTGCCGCGTCCGTGGTGTACGGCCTGGCGCTGTCGACGGGAATCCTTGACCGGCTCAGCCCGCGGGTCGTCTCGCTTGCGCTGCACCAGGAGCTCAGTGCGGTCGCAATTGCGCTGACGCTCTTGCACGGCGCCATGTTGTTGCTCGACACGTTCGTGCACACGAGTGTGCTCGAGCTGGCTGTGCCCTTCGCGACGTCCTTCGCGCCTGTCTGGGTGGGCCTTGGCCAGATCGCGATGTACCTGATGGTCATCGTCTACGCCAGCTTCTACGTGCGCCGACGGATCGGCCAGCGCGCATGGCGGCTGCTGCACTACACGACGCTGCTCGCTTTCGTGGGCGCCACGGCCCATGGGCTGATGGCTGGCTCGGACAGCGGCTCGCCATTCGTCTTCTGGAGCTATGTCGCCGCCGTGGCGCTGACCAGCTTCCTGTTCGTGTACCGGATCGCAACCGCGATCACGAAGAAGGAGAAAAGAGCATGAGCTATGTCATCGCGGAGCCATGCGTCGACAACATGGACCGCTCGTGTGTCGAGGCGTGTCCGGCCGACTGCATCGAGACCGAGACGGGCGTCGACCGCAAGCTGTTCATTGATCCCGACAACTGCATCAGCTGCGGCAGCTGCCAGAGCGTGTGCCCGAACGGCGCGATCTACCGAGCTGACGGCCTGCCGGCCGACTACATCGACTACGCATGGGTGGACGCCGCCTGGTATCGCGACCGATTCGTGGCGCGCGACGTCCTGGGCGAGGTGATCGGCGCGGGGGGAGGCAAATGAGCGGCCAGAGCCTCAATGCCACGCTCGTGGCCAGGGCCGACGTGACGGACACGATGGCGACGATCGAGCTGGAGCTCGACGACGCACCGGGCCCATTCAAGCCGGGGCAGTACGTCTCGCTCGGGATCGCCGGCGCAGAAGGCTTGATCCAGCGCCCGTATTCGGTCGTCTCAATGTCCGTGGCGAGGCGGCGCGTCGAGCTGTTCATCCGGCGCGTGGAAGGCGGCGCGCTGACGTCTCAGCTGTGGTCGCTGGCCATAGGCACGCGCCTCCGCGTTGGGCCGCCCAAGGGCCTTTTCGTGCTCGCCGAGAACGACCGGCGGACGCGCGTCTTCGTCGGCACGGGAACCGGTCTGGCTCCGCTGGTCGCCATGATCGAGCGACTCGCGCAGATCGGCGACAGGTCACCCAACGTCCTCATTCATGGCGTGGCGCTGCAGTCAGAGCTGGGCTACCGCAAGCGTATCGAACGGCTCGTGAGCCAGGGCCTGGACCTCTGGTACATCCCGAGTGTCTCACGCCCGCAGGATGCCGCGAACGCCGGCTGGCGGGGCACGACCGGCCGCACCGACGCGGTCGTTGAGCGGGTCTTCGCAGAGGACCCGTCGCTGTGTGGTGGGACGGCGTACCTGTGTGGCAACCCGAACATGCTCGAGGCCACGACGACGGCGCTGACCGCCGCCGGGATGCGCGCCGACGACATCCGTGCCGAGCGCTTCCAGGCGCCAGCTGCGGTCGCTGGCAACGCGGAGCTGGCGCCTGCGGCTTGACCGGTTTTCCCCGCGGGTGTCACTTGCGCGGGTGTGACAAACAAGGTGGCACGCGCGCCGCGTAGGCTTCGCAGTGGATGGCAATTGCTGCACCGGAGCGTGCGATCGCCGAACGCGGCTTCGAACTGACAACGGACCAACGCACCGCGGTTGAATGGGGGGACGGCCCGCTCATGGTGCTTGCCGGCGCGGGCACCGGCAAGACGACCGTGGTGGTAGAGCGTGTCCGCCACCTGCTCGCGTCTGACGCGAGCCTCGCGCCGGAAAACGTCCTCGTCCTGACGTACAACGTCAAGGCGGCGGCGGAGCTTATGGACCGGCTCGAGGAGGCGCTGGGGCTGGAGGTTGCGAGCCGGATCTGGGTCCACAACTTCCATTCGTTCGGGCACCGCGTGCTCTCGGACCACCGCGCGGACCTTGGCTTGACGGAGAACGCGGACGTTCTGGACCAGGTTGGGCAGCGGCTGCTGTTGCGCGAGCTGCGCCCGGCGTTCATGGACTTCATCTACCACCCCATGGCGCGCGATCCCAACTCGGCCGGGCGCTTCGCGGAGGTCATCAATCGCGCCAAGGACGAGCTGGTCACGCCCGCGGAGTTCGCCGCGTTCGCGCAGGGCAAGCGCGAGGCCTTCGACATGAAGTACGACGGCGGCTTTGACACGGTCGTCGCGGAGCTGCGGGAGCGCGACGCGCTGGGCACGCTGTGGCAGGTCAAGGTCGTGCGCCGTGAGCTGCTCACCGCCGGGCGCGAGGCCGCGGACAAGATCGCCGGCCGCGAGGCGCGCCGCGACGTCTCGGGCACGGGCGAGGCGCTGTGGTGGAACAAGCTGACCCAGGAGCAGGAGCGCCTGGCGAAGGGGCTCATGCCCACGTACATCCGCGACGCTGAGGCCCTGGATGTGCAGCGCTTGATAGAGGAGGCGCGCGCGTACGACGTGTACCAGGGCGCGCTGCGCGAGCGCGGGCTGCTCGACTTCGGCGAGCAGCAGCTCCTCACCATTGAGCTGCTGACCAACCGGCCCAACATCCTGCGCGGCTACCAGGACCAGTTCCGGCACGTCCTCGTCGATGAGTTCCAGGACGCCAACATGGCCCAGATCCTGTTGTTGGAGCTGATCGGCCGCGGCCCGGGCAAGCCGGACAACGTTGTCGTCGTGGGCGATGACGACCAGTCCATCTACCGCTTCCGCGGCGCCAGCTACGCCGCGTTCGAGCAGTTCACCAAGCGCTTCCAGGTGCCGCCGGTGTGGGAGCCAGCGCGCGAGATGGCCAAGGTGGTGCGACTTCCCCTATTGGACAACCGCCGGTCCACGGGCGACATCCTGTCTGCCGCCAGCCGACTCATCGCGCGCAACCGCAGGCTCAAGAAGGGCGCCCTGCAACCGATCAAGGGCCCGGGGCTGCCGGTCAAGATCGTGCACGCCGCGGACGAGCACGACGAGGCGGACGTCGTCGTCAGCTGGATCAAGGAAACGTTCGAGACGCTGCCGTCGCCGCGGCGCTGGAGCGATATCGCGGTCCTGTACCGCAAGCATCGCCACCGAGAGCTGATCGTCGACCGGCTGCGCAAGCAGGACATCCCGTACATCGTCATTGGCGGCACGGGCCTGTTCGACGTGCCGGAGGTGCGCGACGTGGAGGCGGCGCTGCGTGTCGCCGCGAATCCGGACGACTCGAACGCGTTCGTCAGGCTGCTGTCAGCCGGTCCGTGGCGGCTTGACGCGGCGGAGATCCTGCGTGTGACCAATGCCGCCGCGTGGGACGGCCGGCCGGTTCATGAGGCCGCGTCGGACATCCTGCGTGAAGGCAAGATCGGCGGCGGCCCAGAGGCCGCCACGACGCCCACGTTCGCCGCGCCGCCGCCCATCGTTGAGCGCGTGACGCTGTGGGAAGACGCGGACTTCGCGGAGCAGGAGGCGCAGACCGTGCGCGAGCGGCGCGGCCGTGAGCAGCGCTCGCAGGAACGCCGCGAACAGCTGGACGCGCGCTTGAGGGTGAAGCTGGAGCGTGTCGAGGCGCTCGTCAACGAGCTCGTGCCGCGCGCGCAGCGTGACGGCCCATTCGCCGTGCTCGAGGACTTCCTCGTGCGCACGAACCTGCTGCATGACCTCATCGCCATCGAGACCGTCGAGGCGCAGCGGACGGTCCTGGGCGTCGCCCGCTTCATGCGCTTCGTCGCGGACTGGCAAGGCGCGCACCCGCGCGAGGCCCTCACGGACTTCGTCGCTTACCTGGACGTGTACCAGCAGGTGGGTGGCGACCTGGACGCGGACCAGCAGGGTCGCGTTGCCGTGGACGGCATCCAGCTGATGACCGTCTACCAGGCGAAGGGCCTCGAATTCGAGGCGGTCGTCGTGCCGCGTCTCGTCGACGGCCAGTTTCCGGACACGCGCGAGGAGCAGCGGCTGCTGCCGGTGGAGCTGCTCAAGCAGACGCCGCCGGAGGACTTCGCGATTGACGAGGAGCGCCGCCTGTTGTTCGTGGCGATGACTCGCGCGAAGAGCAGGTTGCTGTTGACGGCACTGCAGCCGGCCGGGTCGCGCGTCCAGCCCAGCCGCTTCGTCGGCGAGCTGGAGCGCGACATCAGCGACATGCCCGTGTCGTCAGATGACTATGTGCGCCGCGTCCCCACTGACGTGACCATCGAGCACCGCACGGCAGGGCCGCAGGCAGAGGTCGAGGAGAGCGGCCTGAGCGCAGCGGCCAGCGCTCCGGAGACGACGGTGCAGCTGCTCAAGCTTATGCCGGTGCCGCTCGCGCACGAGCGGCGCTTCGCGCTGCGCCGCCGCGCGATCGAGATCATGGGCATGCTCGAAGGGCTGCGCCCGGATGACCACGACGGGCGCTCGGATCTGACGCGCGAGCTCGTAGAGGTGGCAGAAGCAGCGGCCGGCGCCGCGGACGAGGCGCGCTCGAGCGGCCTCGACCCGCTCACGCTGGACGTCGTTTCGCACCACTCGCCGGCCGGCGAGGCGCTGCTGAGCATCGCGTCGCTGCCGCCCAGCTTCTCGCACTCGCAGCTGCGCATGTACGGCGAGTGCCCGCTCCAGTACGCGTTCCAGCGGGTGTACCGCATCCCCGTCTCTGAGACGCCCGGCTATTTCGAGTTCGGCCACGTCATTCACCAGGCGTTCGAGGTCTACGCCCGTCAGCGCCGCGATGCGATTGCCGCTGGTCTTCCACCTCCGGGCTACGAGACGCTCCGTGCAGCGTTCGAGGAGGCCTGGCAGCCGCGCAACTTCGCTGACGAGCACGCCGCGCGGCATTACTCGGAACGGGCGGAGCCGGCGCTCAAGCGCTTCTACGACCGCGAAGTTTCGAACCTGGCAGAGGCGGTCGGCTTTGAGGTTGGCTTCACGCTCAAGATCGCAACGGAAGCGGATGAGCAGCCGGTGCTCATGTACGGCGTGATCGACCGCATCGACCGTCACGCGGACGGCACGATCGAGATCACGGACTACAAGACCGGCCGCTCCAAGAACCAGGGCGACGTGGATCGCGACGAGCAGCTGTCGGCGTACGCGCTGGCCATGGCGTCGGGGGTTGTCCTGGACCCGCAGACGAAGGAGCCACTGCCGGCCGCGTCGAAGCTGACGCTCTACTTCACGGAGCGCGATCTCGCGCTGAGCACGACGCGCTCTCCGGAGCAGCTGGAGGACTTCCGCAACGAGGTCATCGCCAAGGCGCGCCGCATCCGCTCCGGCGACTTCACCGCGAACCCGGAGATGTGGCGCTGCGGCCGGTGCGAGTACAAGCTGATCTGCCCCAGCCGCTACGGATCGGGCAAGCCCGTTTAGGCGCGCGGCGCGCTTTCTTCGGGTGGCGCCACGGAACGGAATTCCCGGTACAGGAGCAGGTCGTAGACGATCTTGAGGCTGCCCGAGATGACGAAGGGCGCGGCCGCCGCGGCGCTGGCGTACAGCGGCGCGGCGATCAGCGGCGAGATTGAGGCGCCGATGCTCCGGGCAATGCCCGTGACCCCGGCCGCGGCGGAGCGCTCGTCCGGATCGACCACGGCCATCGTGTACGACTGGCGCGTGGGCACGTCCATCTGGCTGATCGAGAAGCGGACGAGGAGCACCGCGACCGCGAGCGGCAGCGTGGGCATGAACGGGATCATGATCAGCAGGACGTTGGACGGCAGGTGCGTGAAAACCATCGTGCGGATGAGCCCGATCCGCGCCGCAATGCGTGCCGCGGCCAGCGCCGACAGCCCGGCCAGGATGTTCGCGCCGAACAGGACCGCGCCAATGAACGCGGGGTCGGCCCCAAAGGCGGCGCTGAACCAGAACGCGATCAGGCTCTGGACGACGAAACCGCCGCCGAATGCATCCAGCGCGAAGAGTGCGGAGAGGCGCGCAACGGTCCGCTGCGATCGATGGAGCCCGAGGCGGCGCGCGATCGACGTCTGTGCCGGGGCGGGCGCCTCGACCTGCGGCGACACGAACGCGAACAGCGCCGCAAGGACGATGCCGAGCAGGCCGTAGCCAATGATCACGGCCCGGTACGCCGGGGCCGGCGCGAGGCCACCGTTGATCAGCACCTGCGCGAGCGCGCCGCCGGCGAGCGCCCCGGCGGCGGTCGCGAACGAGCCGACGAGGTTGAACCAGCCGAACACGCGCGTGCGCTCACGATCCGGGATCGTCTGCGACAGCGACGCCTGCTCAACGGCCAGGAACGGCCCAACCTCGTTGCCGGAGGGGCTGATCACGCCGATCGTGGCGGCGATGGCGAGCACGATGAAAACGTCGGACGCCGCAAAGACGATCGCCGCGCCCAGCATCAGCGCCGCGCCGACGAGCAGCACCCGTCGACGGCCGACGCGGTCGGCGTGCGTGGTCAGCCACAGCGACACGACCGCGTCGCCGGCCAGCGTCAGTGCCAGCAGCAGGCCAACCTGCGGTGCGGGCACGCCGACCGCCGCCAGGTACAGCACGAGCACGACGGAGATCAGCCCATAGCTGAACATGCGCGTCGCGCGCGTGGCGAACAGGAGTCGAGCGTCGCGGGTCAGGAGCTTCAACACGGCATCACGGCACGCGGATCATTTCAGGCCGCGGCCCGATCGTCCGGACGGATGGCACACTTCCCAGCGATGTCTGTGGCGCGTTCTCGACTCCTGTCCGCAGCTGCGGCTGCCCTGCTCGCCGTAGCGTGCACGAGCTCGCCGCCCATGCCCAGTGCGGGAACCGGCACACCCCCGCCAACGGGCAGCGCGGGCGCGACGCCCGTCGGTCCGACAAGCAGCAACGGATCACCTGCCCCGTCCGGAGCCCCTGAGACCCCGCCGTCGCCGACCGACGACGCCACAACGCCGCCCACGCCCCCTCCAACACTGCCGCCGGCCGACGCAATCGCCAGCGAGCTTGCCACGCCCGGTTCGCTTGTCGCCTGCCTCGCGCTCGTCGGCGCGCCGGCCGCAACGTTGAATTCCAACAGGCAGGTGGTCGGCTACAACGTCGCCTTCGCCGACGAGCTCGCGGCGCGGCTCAGCCTGCAGTCGGTGATCCAGGAGGCTGATTTCGGCGAACTCATCTCGGACATTCAGTCGCACACCTGCGACGTCAGCGTCTCGTCACACAACATCACCCTCGACCGCTCAGCCTTGATGAACCTCGTTCCATACACCCAATCGAAGCTCGGTTTTCCGGTGGTCGTGGCCACTGGCAACCCGCGCAAGATCCACGAGCTCGCCGACCTGTGCGGCGAAATCGTCTCGGCCGCGGCAGGCACAACAAGCGTCGACCAGGTCAACGGCGTGGGCGACTTCACCGGCGGCGGCCTGAATGACACGTGTGCCACGGACAAGCACGGGCTGATCGACCTGCGCGTCTATCCGAGTGAGCTGGATGCCGTCCAGGCGCTCATGGACGGCACCGTCAGTGCCTATCTCGGCAACGCCAACTTCGTCGCGCAGTACCCCGACGAACTCGAAGATTCGGAGGCGATGCTGCCACCCTTCAAACAGGGCATCGCCGTCGCACTCGACCACCCGCAGCTGACCGCTGCCGTTGCGGTAGCCATAGGTGAGATGATCAGCGACGGCTCCTATCGCAGGATCCTGGAGCAGTACCTGCCCGCCAACTCGGTCGACAACTTCAGCATCATTGACGAGAAGTGATCCAGCCCGAATCCGTCTGTCTCCTCATTGCTGACATCTCCGGGTACACCGAGTACCTGTCCACGGTCGAGATCGACCACGCGCAGGACATCCTCGCGGACCTGATTGGCACGGTGGTTACCAGCCTCAAGCCCAACTTCCGCCTGGCCAAGCTCGAGGGCGACGCCGCGTTCTGCTTCGCGCCGGCCGAGAAGATCGACGGCTCCGTGCTGCTCGACACGATCGAGCACTGCTACTTCAGCTTCCGCCGCCGGCGGCGCGACGTGCGCCAGGCGACCAGCTGCGAGTGCAACGCGTGCATGCGCATCCCCAACCTCAACCTGAAGTTCGTGGCCCATCACGGCCTGGCGATCCGCCAGAAGATGGCCGGCCGCGAGGAGCTGCTGGGCGCTGACGTCATCGTCGTCCACCGCCTGCTCAAGAACGACATCGTCGAGAAGCTCGAGATGCCCGCCTACGCGGCGTTCACGGACAAGATTGTCCAGAACATGGGCCTTGATCCGGTGGCCAACGGAATGCGCGAGCACAGTGAGACCTACGAACACGTGGGTGAGCTGAAGATCTGGGTCCACGACCTCGAGGCACGCTGGCAGCAGGAGGAAGAGCGCAAGCGCGTCTACATCGGCCCAGAGGATCCATCGTTCGCCATGGAGTTTGTCGTCGACGCTCCGCCGCAGGTCGTGTGGGAGTTCCTCACGACCCCCGGGCGGCGGAAGGTCTGGCAGGCGCCCGCCGGCATCACCGAAGTCAATGAGTTACAGAACACCGGCGGCCGTCGCGGCGTTGGCACAGTCAACCACTGCATGCACGGCCCGGACGCGGTCATCGAGGAGATCCTCGACTGGCGGCCGTTCGACTACTACAGCGACAAGTCGATCATGCCCGGCGGCGCCATGTCACTGATCAGTACGACAGAGTTCGAGCCCCTGGCGAATGGCGGTACGAAGGTGACGCTTCGTTTTCAGCCACCGAAGAAGGCCGCGCAGCGCAAGATGTTCGAGCAGATGGGACCTATGTGGAGCGCGGGCATGATGGCCAGCGCGGACATCCTGCGCAACGAGCTTTCGACACAGATGGACGACCTCAATTCCGAACGGACCGAGCCTGCGCTGCCGAAGCTCAAGAACGCCGACGGATTCTTCGGCGACATCAAACCAATCCGGTACGTGAGCTAGCAACCCGCCGCGTCGGCTAGCCTCTCGGGGTGATGAGTCCCGACCTTCCGCTCGGCCAGATTCAGACGGTCCTCGGACCGCTCGCGCCCAGCGAGCTTGGGGTCACCGACGCACACGACCACCTGTTCCTGCGCTCGCCTGCGCTCGCCGGACAGGAGCTCGAGGACGTCGACGCGGCGCTCGCGGAAGTCGCCGAGGCGCACGCGACGGGCATCCAATCGATCGCCGAGCTCACGCCGATTGGGCTCGGCCGTCGTCCCGATCTGATGCGCCGCGTCTCACGCGAGACGGCCGTCAATGTCATCGGCGCGACTGGCTTTCACCGCGACGAGCACTATCCCGAAGGGCACTGGCTGTACGGCACGAGCGACGAAGTCCTGTACGACCGGATGCTGAGCGACATCGAGCAGGGCATGCACCCCTCGGACTGGCACGACGCGGCACTGCCGCCGGACGTGGCGCGCGCGGGTGCAATCAAGATGGGCGCCTCCTACCAGCGCGTGACGACGCACGAGCGGCGCCGCCTGGAGGCTGCCGCGGCCGTGGCGCGCAGGACGGGCGTCGGCATCATCTGCCACACAGAGGTGGGCACGGCCGGCGACGAGATCCTGGGCATCGTCGAACGCGCCGGCCTGCCGGCCAACCGCCTGGGCCTCGCGCACCTCGACCGCAACCCGGACCCCGAGATCCACATCGACCTTGCCGCGCGCGGGCTGTACCTCGAGTACGACACGGCCGGGCGCATCAAGTACCGGCCCGATAGCGACCTGCTGCGCCTCATCTCCGAGGTCGTGGGTGCCGGCTTCGGCAATCGCATCCTGCTCGGGCTGGACCTTGGCCGGCGCGACTACTTCCGCGCGTACGACGGCGGTCCCGGCATGCGCTACCTGATGGGCACATTCGTGCCGCGCCTCGAACGACGAATCGGCAGCGAGGCCGTTCGGCGCATCCTCGTCGACAACGCCGCCACGTTCTTCGCCCTCGCGCCAGCGTCGTGATCGCCGACCGCTACGACGTCATCGTCGTCGGGTCTGGCTCGGCCGGCTCATCGGCGGCGATCAGCGCCGCGCGCGCCGGCGCGCGCACCCTGCTGATCGATCGGCTCGCGTTCATGGGCGGCACGTCGACTGCAGTGCTCGACACGTTCTATGCCTTCTACACGCCGGGTGAGGCACCCAGGCGGGTAGTCGGTGGCCTTGGCTGGGAGGTCGTCGAGCGCCTCCAGGCAGAGGGCGTCTGCTTCGAGCGCCCGAACACTTACGGCGCGGGGACTGGCGTGACGTACGACCAGGAGACGCTCAAGGTCGTGTGGGAGGAGCTGGCGGCCGACTCTGGGCTGGACCTCCTGCTCCACACCTGGGCCACGGGCGTCGAGATGGACGGACCGCGTGTGGCCGGCGTGCGCATCTGGAACAAGGGTGGCGAGCGGAGGATCGGTGCCTCCGTCGTCGTCGACGCGTCGGGTGACGCCGACGTCAGCGCGTTTGCGGGCGCCGAGTACGAGGACATGCACACCTCGGGCAAGGTGCAGTCGCTGTCGACCCTGTTTCGTCTCGCCAACGTTGATGTCGAGACCGCGGCCCAGACGAAGAAGGCGGACATGTGGGAGCTCATGCGCTCGGCCGCGGAGTCGGGCGAGTACGCGCTGCCGCGGCTGGAGGGATCGTGGCACCGCACGCCGTTCGCCGGGGTCGTGATGGTGCACATGACGCGCATCCCCAACGTCGACGCGACGGACCCGGTCGCGCTGACCGCCGCCGAGATCGAGGGCCGCCGCCAGGTTCGTGAATATCACCGCTTCCTGCGCGACCGGGTCCCCGGGTTCGAGAAGTCCGTTGTCGTTGGCACATCGCCGTCGATTGGCGTTCGCGAGTCGCGCCGCGTTATCGGTGACTACCAGCTGACGCGCGACGACGTGCTGACGGCGCGCCGGTTCGATGACGAGATCGCGCTGTGCGGCGCGCCGATCGAGGACCACGGCGAAGGTGGCGGGACCGAGTGGCAGTACGTGCCCGGCGGCGCCGCATACGGGATCCCGTATCGCTCGTTGCTGCCGCGCTCCCTTGACGGCCTGCTCGTGGCCGGCCGCTGCTTCTCGTCGACGCATGACGCGCACGCATCGGCACGGTCGATGGCAACGTGCATGGCCATGGGTCAGGCCGCCGGAACGGCAGCGGCACTTGCCGCAACGGGCAATTGCCCGCCGCGCGACGTGCCTGCTGACACGCTTCGCGCGCGCCTGCGCGACAGCGGTGCGATCCTCGATCTGTGAACGCCGAAGAGCTCAGGGACAGCCCACTCGCCAACGCCGTCCGCGCCGAGAAGATCGTCGCCATCCTGCGCCGCGTCGAGCCTCGCGAGGCGCTCTTCGAGATGGTCGACGACCTCGCTGACTCAGGCATCAGGATCGTCGAGATCACCTTCGACTCACCCACGGCCGCGGACGATCTCCGTGCGCTGCGCGCTCGGCTCGACGACCGCGGCGACGGCCCCTACTTCCTGGGCGCCGGCACGCTGCTGCGCCGCGAGCAACTGGACTCCGCGCATGCGGCTGGCGCGCAGTTCTGCGTCTCGCCGGTGCTGGAGCCGAGCCTTATCGGCGCCTCGCTGGACGCGGGCGTGCCGTTCACGGCCACGGCGATGACGTCCACGGAGGCTTACTCGGCCTGGATGGCCGGCGCGACATTCGTGAAGCTCTTCCCGGCCAGTGCCGTCGGGCCGCAGTTCATCCGCGATGTCCACGGCCCACTGCCGGACATCCAGTTCGTGCCCAGCGGCGGCGTCGATGCGTCCAACGCGCGCGCGTTTCTGGACGCCGGCGCTGTTGCCGTTGGACTCTCGGGCGCGCTCGTGCGCGCAACTTCAGAGCAACGTCGGTCGCTGATCCAGTCGCTCCGGTGAGTCGCTTCGAGGGTCGCGCGGGTCTCGTCACCGGTTCGACGGGGATCGCGGCCGCTGCAGCTCGCGCCCTCAAAGCCGAAGGTGCGCGCGTCTTCGTTGTCTCGCGCACCGCCGAACACGCCGACGACCTTCTGCGCGAGCTCGGACCCACGTGCGCCGGACGAAGCGCCGACTTGACGCAGGAGGGCGCGGTTCAGTCGGTCGTGGATGACTGCGTGGAGAGGTTCGGTCGGCTCGACTTCGTCTACAACGTGGCGGGCCTGAGCGGCCGGCGATTTGGCGACGGTCCACTGCACGAGATGACGCTCGAGGGCTGGCGCGCGGTCATCGACAACAACGTCACGTCGCAATTCCTCGTCTGCCGCGCGGCGGTGCGCCAGATGCTCAGCCAGGATCCGGACGCGGCCGGTCAGCGCGGCGCGATCCTGAATATGGGCAGCGTCACCGCGCGCCACCCGTCGCGCGAGTTCTTCGGCACGCACGGCTACGCCGCGGCCAAGTCGGCGATCGAGGGGTTCTCGCGCTCCCTGGCGGCCTACTACGCGCCACAGGGAATCAGGGTGAACGTGATTGCGCCCGCTCTCGTAGCTACTCCAATGAGCGCGCGGGCGCAGTCCGACGAACGGATCATGGGCTTCGTCGCGCGCAAGCAGCCACTCATTGGCCGGGCGCTGACACCGGATGACCTCGTCGGGACCGCGCTCTACCTGCTCAGCGACGACTCGCGCGCGGTCACCGGCCAGGTCCTCGATGTGGACGCCGGCTGGTCAATCACTGACCCCTAGGGGCACGGCGACAGGCGTCGCTACGCCGAGATCCTCCACGCTTGTGGCGTTATCGGTGATTGCGGAGCCGAAAACCGCGAGCGTCGTGGCGCCCGGCTCGGCCGCGGACGGGCCGAGAACCGCATCGAAGCCCTGATCCGCAGCGATCTGGGCGATGTCCTGGCAGATCCGCCAGTTCTTCGATGTCAGGTCGCGCGGCGTCACGCCAAAGGCGTCCTGCAGCGCCGGGTTGGTCAAGTCCAATACCGTCAGCTCAAAGGTGACGCGCCCGACCCGTCGTTTGGCTTGACTCGGATCGACTCCGCGCGGGTTCCGAAGAAATTCAGCCCAGGCAGTTCGCTCTGAGGAGCTTCCGTACCACGTCCTCGTCTTCCCGCGCCGGTGGTAGCGGCCATCCGTCCGGGGTGGGTCGGCGGCGTCGAGCAAGGAGCGGCTCGGAGACGCCTGATGCCACGCCGTCAGTGTCTGTCTGCGCGCTCGACGGCGTTCAGCAGCAATCAGCCGCGTCCACGCCTGACGGCGAGTTTCGTCGGTCAGACGTATGAACCGTCTAGATACGCTTCGACGGCGCCTCTAACCAGGTCGCTCTGATCCTTCGGAATGAGATCTATCGGCCGCTGGTTGTTGAGCAGAACGTTCTTGGCCGACACCCACTGGGTAACGCCGCGCCCGGTGAGGCTGTCGGACAGCAGCAACGAGATCTCGAACAGCTCACGGATACGGTCATTGAAATCCGCCCTGATCGCGCCTGATTTCGCCCAGTTCCGGACGCTTCGGTCACTGGCACCTGCAGCGTGGGCAATCTGCTTCTGCGTGTAGCCGATCGTCTCGAGCGCATCCACGATCTCGTTGGCGGCCACGGCCCGGCGCAACTTGGCGACAGTCGGACTGAGGCCGGCAGTGGCTTCAGTCACGAGCAACGTTTCCGTACATGTTGCCGCAATTGTTTCCGCTTTCCCCCTCGCAGTCAAGCACGCTGCGCTAGCCTGACGTAGCCTCGCTGCGCTTCTTGCCGGCCAGGCGGATCAGGTCCTCGTGCAGCTCGAACCAGACTGAGTGGTACGAGTCGACGCGCGGCGAGGCGACGTAGCGCTGGTCGCCGCCCTGGGCCATGCCCAGGCTGCGCTCGAGGCGCGCCAGGTAGACCGAATAGCGGGTGAGCACGCGCGCCAGCGGCGACAGCCACGCTTCCGTGTCGTCGTGGAGCGATGCGAGGTCGGCCATGATCTGCGCGTCGTAGGCGGCGTCCGAATGGTCGTTGAACGTCTGCTCGCCACCGACCTCGCGCACCTGCCACGCCGTGACGAGCGCCTTCATCCTCGCATCGAGCACGTGGAACTCGTCGAGCATCTCCTCTGTGCGCGGCGCTCCGACGCGCTCGCGGTCTCGCGCAAACAGGTCGGCCGCGGCCAGCTTGCCCGCCGCGGTCAGCCGCGTCTGGCCGCTGACCGTCTCTGCGACGCCGCGCGCCGCGAGCTCACCCGCGCGTCGTTCGACCAACCCGGCCTCTGCCAGCGTCGCCTCTGCCAGTTGTTCGAGCGTCACCGAGCCCTTCACGGCCAGCGCGATGTGGATGTCGTCCGCGTCGATCTCCTGGTCGAGCTCGGCTGCTGGCGTCGTGTCGGCAGCCTCTTCATCGGCTGCAGGAGCGACTTCGATGCCCAGCTCCTGCGCCCATTCGAGCAAGGTGGCCGCCTCTGGCGCGACCTGCCACGATCCGGCCAGCTCGCCCAGGAACACATCGCCGGTGGATCCGTCGATGGTCAGCTCGTCGCCAACGAGCAGCGTGCGGCCGGCGATCTCGACGCGATCGTCTAGAGGTCGCACGTCCGCTGCGCCCACGACGGCCGGGATGCCCCAGCCGCGCGCCACGACTGCGGCGTGCGACGCGAGGCCACCGCGCGCGGTCAGCACGCCCACCGCCTTGGCCATGCCGACGACGTCCTCAGGCGAGGTCTCGTCACGCACGAGGATGACCGACTCTCCGCGCTCCGCCGCTTCCAACGCCGCCTGCGAAGTCACGACGACTCGCCCGGTGGCGACTCCGGGTGAGGCAGGCAGACCGCTCGTAATCGGTGCCCCGCTGTTCTCCGCGCGGACGAAGACGCGCGGCGGATCGGAGAGCAGGGGCAGGACGCGTTGAACGGCTTCTGCCGGCGTGAGCGGGAACGAGTCGTCAGCGGCCATCTCGGCCGCCATGCGCAACGCCGCACGCGGCGACTTCTTGCCGGTCCGGACCTGCAACAGCCACAGCCGGCCGTCCTCGATCGTGAACTCGATGTCCGCCACATCCGTCAGGTGCCCCTCGAGCAGCGAGGCATCCGCGCGCAGCTCGCGTGCGACTTCCGGCAGCCGCTCATCCAGCGTCGCGATCGGCGACGGGGCGTGCGTACCGGCCACGACGTCTTCGCCCTGGGCGTTGAAGAGCACGTCGCCGTACAGCTCGTTCGCGCCGGTCGACGGGTTGCGCGTGAAGAGCACGCCCGTGCCGGAGTCGTCGCCGCGATTGCCAAAGACCATCGCCTGGACGGTCACGGCCGTGCCGAGATCGTCGGCGATGCCCTCGCGTTCACGGTAGGCACGCGCGCGGTCGCTGTTCCAGGACCTGAACACGGCCTCCACCGCCGCGCGCAGCTGCTGCCACGGATCCTCGGGCACGTCCGCCGTCCCGATCACGGCCGCGTAGCCCTCGCGGAAGCGGCGCAGGCAGTCCTGTGCGAAGTCGCGTCCCGACACGGCCGCCAGCCCTTCGACCGTGGAAGCGTTGAGGCCCAGGTTGAGGATCGTGTCCATCATCCCGGGCATCGACACAGGCGCGCCGGAGCGGACCGACACGAGCAGGGGATCGGCAGCGTCGCTGAACCTTCGACCCACGCGCTCGCCGAGTCGCTCCATCGCGGCGCGCATCTCGTCGTCCAACCCCTCTGGCCACGATCCGGCCAGGTACGAGCGACACGCCTCCGTGGTGACGACGAAGCCGGGCGGCACCGGCAGACCAAGGTCGGTGGCCATGACGACGAGGTTGGCGCCCTTGCCGCCCAGCAATTGGAGCCGTTCATCGGCTGTGCCCGCGGGCGGATCGTCGAAGTCGTAGACGCTTTGGGCTTGTGTCGGAGTCATCATCGGCCGCGCATTATCATCGATGATCGATAGCCGCCGAGGCGCGCGCAGGAGGTCCAATGGCCGTCGAGACCCAGCATCAGATCACAGCTCCGGGCGCGCCGACCATCCATACCGGCGAGCCGATCCTCGAGCAATTCCTGGGCGACGCCGAGTTTCCCATCGAATGGCGCTCCGAGCTCGAGAAGGAGCTCTTCTGGGTCTTCGACGATCTGCATTGTCCGCACCCCTTGAGCCCAATGTTCGAGGAAATCGGCGGATGGTGGCTGACGTGCGACCACATGTTCCGCCGCTTCGGGACGCCTTTTGCCGCTGACTGGATCATCAAGAACGTCAACGGCTACCTGTACACCGCGGCGGTGCCGGCCGACCCGAGCTGGCAGTCAGACGCGATGGAGTACGGCGCGCGTTACGGCGCCCGCGTGCCGCTCGACGCCGAGTACAGCCAGCGCATCGGCAAGTGGCTCGACGCGACGCTGCCCGTCTACGGCGAGCACTTCGTGGACTGGTGGAACAACAGGCTCGTGCCGGAGATGCAGCGCAACTTCGACTTCCTCGAAGGCGAGCTGGACCGCCAGGACGACATGAGCATGGCGGAGCTCGCCGTGCTGCTCGAGGATGCGATCGACATCCACGACCGGCACTGGAAGATCCACTGGATGCTCAACTTCGCGCAGCTCTCGGCGACGCTCAACCTGCGCGCAGTGATGGAGAAGACGCACGGCCGCGTCGACGACGCGCTCCTTGGCCGGCTGCAGAACAGCGCCAACGACCGCAACTGGGACTCGATCAAGGCGCTGTGGGAGATGAAGGAGCAGGCCAAGGCGGACGCCGAGCTGCGCGCCGCGTTCGCACACGAGACCGCGGCCGAGATCATCGCTGCGCTCGAGTCGACGCCCCACGGCCAGTCATTCATCACCGACCGCATCCGGCCCTACCAGCGCGAGTTCGGCTGGCACTCCGTGTGGAGCCACGAGTTCATCTTCCCCACGGTGTTCGAGAAGATGGAGCCGGTGGTGGAGCTCGTCCGCGGCTACATCGAGACGGGCTACGACTACCCGGGGACGATGGGTGCGCTGCGTGACGACATCGCCGCCGCCGCGCGCGAGATCCTGCAGGGCCTCTCCGGCGATGGCCTGGAAGAGATGCGCGTCGCCAACGACGTCAACCTGCGCATGGCGCCACTGACCCCGGACCACCACTTCTATATCGACCAGGGTGCCAACGCGCATCTCCGGCTCGTGCTCGTGGCGCTCGGCCGCAAGCTCGCGGCGCTGGGCACGATCGGCGACGCCGAGCACGTCATGTTCCTGCGCTACAACGAGCTGCGCGCGCTGATTGGTGACCAGTCCGCGTTCGACGCCAGGGCTCTCATCGCGCAGCGCAAGGATGAGCGCGAAAAGGCGTATGACCTGCGGCCGCGAGCCTGGATCGGCACGGCCACGCAGAGCCAGCTGGACTTCCCCTATCTCGTCAACTGGGGCTTCCCGGAGAAGTTCAATCGCAAGGAAGGCGACGTCGCGGACCAGTTCAAGGGCATCGGCGGCTCGCCCGGCATCGTTGAGGGCGTGGCTCGCGTCGTGCTGCGCGAGGACCAGTTCGACGAGGTTCGCGCGGGCGACATCCTGGTCTGCCACATGACCAACCCGGCCTGGGTCGTGCTGTTCACGAAGATCGCCGGGCTCGTCACCAATGCCGGCGGGCTGACGGCGCATCCGGCCGTGCTCAGCCGCGAGTTCGGCATCCCGGCCGTCGTCGGCACCCAGGACGCGACGTCGCGCATCAAGAACGGCGACCGCATCCGACTGGACGGTGCGACGGGAACGGTGGACATCCTCGAGCGCGCGGCGCAGTTCAAGAACGACCTGATGACCGCATGACAACCGAGCTTCGGACGCTCAGCCCGCTCCAGCAAACGGCGGCGACGGCGACCGACATCTGGAACGACTCGTCAGACGTCGACGAGCTCAAGTACGCGATCGAGCACGGCGCGGTCGGCGCGACGGCCAACCCGACGATCGTTCACGATGTCTGGAAGAAGGACCCTGCGCGCTGGGGGCAGCGCGTGCGCGAGCTGGCCGCGGAGATGCCGTCGGCAACTGAAGTCGATCTCGCGTGGGCTGTAGTCGACGAGATGTCGGCTCAGGCGGCTCAGCTGCTCATGCCGGCGTTCGAGCGCTACGGCGGACGCCAGGGCCGACTTTCGATGCAGACCAACCCGACCTTCTGGCGCAGCTTCGACCCGATGCTCGAGCAGGGCGTTGAGTTCACCAAGGTCGCTCCGAACATCATCGTCAAGTTCCCGGCGACCAAGACCGGCATCGCCGTGATGGAAGAGGCGACCTATCGCGGCGTGTCGATCAACGCCACGGTCTCGTTCAGCGTCGCGCAGGCCGTCGCCGCGGCAGAGGCGGTGGAGCGCGGCCTTCAGCGGCGCGAGGCCGAGGGCCTGCCCACGGCCGACATGGGCCCCGTCATCACGATCATGGTCGGCCGCGTCGAGGACTGGCTGCGCGTGCTCGTCGATCGCGACGGCACGGTGGTCCACCCCAACGCTCTCGCCTATAGCGGCGTTGCCGTATTCAAGCGCGCGTACGGCATCTTCCAGCAGCGGCGTTTCCGCGCCCGGCTGCTGGCCGCCGCGATCCGCCACCACCTGCACTGGTCGGAGTTCGTGGGCGGCGACGTCGTCCTCACGCTGCCCGGTTCGTGGGCAAAGAAGTTCAACGCGTCGCGCGTAGTCGTCAGCGAGCGCATGGACGAACCCGTCGACCCGTACCTGATCAATGAGCTCGTCGCCGCGTTCCCGGACTTCGTCGCGGCGTACGAACCGGATGGGCTGAGCATCGACGAGTTCGACTCGTTCCCGCCCACCGTCCGGACCTTGCGCGCGTTCATCGCCTCGTATCACGAGCTGCTCGCGGCCGTAACGGATGCGCAGCTGCCCAACCCTGACGTGCGCAGGTAGCGGAGAGCCCCATGCACTACATCGTCATTGCCACGTGGGTCGCCCGCGAGGGCGAGGAGGAAGCCGTCGCACAGATCCTGCGCGAGAACGCGGCCGCGTCGAACGCCGAGCCGGGCTGCATCGAATTCACCGTCTACCGCGAGAAGGAAGAACCGCGAACGTTCGTGCTGTACGAGGTGTACGAGGACGAGGCGGCGTTCCAGGCACATCGCGAGTCGGAGCACTTCAAGAAGTACGTGACGGACGACGCGCTGGCCAACGACCGGCTCGAGCAGCGCTTCGCGAAGTTCTACGAGCCGCTCGACTAGATGGCAGCGACGGAGCAGCAGCAGCTCACGCCACTCGCGCGGCGGGTCCTCTCGGCAGAGGTCAAGGACAGGATGCTGCGCTGGATCATCGAGGGCGAGCTGCGACCCGGCGCGCGCATCATCGAGACGCGCATCGCCCGTCAGCTGGGCACGAGCCAGGCGCCCGTGCGCGAGGCGCTGCGCGATCTGGCGACGCTCGGCCTGGTCGAGATGCATCCGTTCAAGGGGGCCCGTGTCCGCCAGCCAGCCGTGGCGGAGCTGATCGAGGCGATGGAGGTGCGCGGCGAGCTCGAGGCGATCGCCGCCCGTCAGGCGGCGCGCATCGTCGAGGACGACACGCTGCGCGAGATGCGCGACCTGATCGATGCGATGCGCGACTGCGCCGACAGGGGCGATGCGCACGGCCAGGCGCTCGCCAACTCAAAGTTCCACACGCTCGTCATCGCCGCCTCGGGCAATCACACGGTGCAGCGCCTGTGGGAGATCCTCGAGCCGTTCGCGCGCACTTACCTGACCGCGACCGCGCCCGGCGCGGACCTTCACTGGCTCGCCGAGCGCCACGTCGCGATCGTCGACGCCCTAGCCGCCCGCGATTCGGAGCGTGCGGCCGAACAGATGCGAGTTCATGCGCGCGAGGCTGAGACGCAGCTCGTCGCGACCAATCACAGACACGCCGCGGAGGCAGTTGCTTGAGCGATCCACGAACCTTCAGCGAGCAGATGATCTGCGGGCCGGCGCGCATCCGCATCGACGTCATCGGCGGCGAGCCACGCGAGCATGTCCTTGAGGACATGAACTTCATGAACTACCGCCTGGCCGACGTGACCATCGCGCCCGAGGTGACCGTCCCGCGTCCCGACATCGTGTGGCAGGTCGACGGCGAAAAGTCGGTCGCCTACGACGGCGCAGAGTCGGTCTTCACCTTCACCGGGCCGTGGGAAGAGGGACCAATCCAGAAGGTCATCGTCGCCATGCTCGCGCTGCGCCTCGAAGTGCACGGCTGGCACCCGTCGCACGCATCATCCGTTCGCTATCGGGACAAGACGATCCTGTTCCTGGGCGGCGAGTCGAACCACGGCAAGTCCATGGGCCAGCTGGAGGCTAACCGCCGCGGCGGGCTGCTCGTGTCCACAGAGACGACGGTCATCGACGAAGAGGGCGTCGTCCAGATGGGCTCGCAGGACGTCTATCTCAAGAAGCGCGCCAAGGGCACCGAGCGTGCGGACAAGGCCGCGCCCAACGTTGGCGTGGCCAAGTTCTTTGGCGAGATGCCCACCTGGGAGACGCACCGCGACCCGAGCCCGGTGGACGTGGTCATCGTGCCCGCGATCGACGGCAACTTCGACCCATCGACCGCGGAGATGGGCTCGTTCGAGCGGCAATTCCAGACCCTCCACTCGCTCCAGAACTACTTCCTGCTCAACGAGCTGCTCGCGCCCGGTTGGCCGATGCCGATCGTCGACAGCGAGGAACTGCGCCGCAAGCGAGCGCAGTTCGTGGAGCGCTTCAGCGACCGTCCGTACTTCTTCATCCGGGCTGCAAACCCGCAGGTCCTGATGGACGAGGTTGAGAAGGTCCTCTAGGCCGCACCCTTGCGAGCGTTCAGCTACGCCCGCCCGGAGACGCTTCGGGAAGCGCTCACTCTCCTCGACGAGTACGGCTCTGACGCGCGCGTTCTGGCCGGTGGCACGGACCTCGTCATCCGCCTGCGGGACCGCAGCCTGCAGCCCACCGTCGTGGTAGACGTCAAGCGCATCCCCGAGTTCGCGCCGTCGATCTCCGCCACGGACGGCGTGGTGCGGATCTCGGCGGGGACGACGATGACCGACCTCATGCGCGACCCGCTCATCCAGCAGCGTTACCCGGCGCTGGCGGACGCGGCGTCGATCATCGGCTCGATCCAGATCCGCAACCGCGCGACGCTGGTGGGGAACCAGTGCAACGCGTCGCCCGCGGCGGACACGGCGCCCGTGCTGCTCGTCTACGACGCGACGCTCGTCGTCGCTGGCCTCCCGGGAGAACGCAGGGTTGCGCTCAACGACTTCTTCATCCGCTCGGGAGTCACCACGTTGGCGCCGGGCGAGCTGGTCACCGCGATCGAGGTACCGACTCTCCGCGAGCCGGTGGGCTCCGCCTTTGGGCGGCGAACGCGACGCAGGGGACACGACCTGGCGGCAGTGACCATGGCTGCGTCTGTCACGGCCGCGGGTGCGGTGCGGATGGCGTTTGGCAGCGTTGGGCCACGGCCGTTGGTGTTCAGCTCTGACGCCGGCGAGCCGCCGCTCGACGACTGGTTCGCGTCCGCAGCGCCATCGCCCACGTCCATGCGCGCGTCGCCCGACTACCGGCGCGCGATGCTGCGCGTGCTGGCCACGCGCGCGCTGGCGACGGCGCGCGAGCGCCTCGGGGCCGCCGGCTGATGCGCATCTCGCTGACCCTCAACGCACGGCCGCGGACGGTCGAGGTCGAGGAACATCACACGCTGCTCGAGGCGCTGCGTGACGACATGGGCCTGACCGGCACGAAGGAGTGCTGCCTCGTCGGGGAGTGCGGAGCGTGCACGGTGCGGCTGAACGACCGCGTCGTCGACTCGTGCCTGGTGCTCGCTGTGGAGGCAGACGGCGGCGATGTCGTCAGTGTCGAGGGCCTGGCTCCGTCGCCGGGCACGCTGTCCGCGCTTCAGTCGGCGTTTCTCGAAAAAGGCGGGGTGCAGTGCGGCTTCTGCATCCCGGGCCAGCTGATGGCCGGCGACGACGTGCTGCGCCAGCACGCCCATCCGACGCGCGCCGAGATCGAGGAGGGCATTGCCGGCAACCTGTGCCGCTGCGGCTGCTACTACCAGATCATCGAGGCGATCGAGGCAGCGGCAGCGGCCGGGGCACGCCAGGCCGATGAGCGCGGCGACGCCGTCGTCGTTACCTCTGATGACGTGCGCGAGATGCCGCCCCACGTGGTCGACCAGTGACACTCATCGGCGCGCCCATCGCCCGCGTCGGCGGCGAGGATCGAGTCACCGGTGCGCAGCAGTACGTCGCGGACATTCACCTGCCGGATGAGCTGCACGTCAAGCTCGTGACGCTGCCCGTGGCGCACGCGCGCATCCTGGCCATCGATCCGTCGCTGGCCCTCGCGCTGCCCGGCGTGCGCTCCGTGTTCACAGCCGCGGACGTTGTCGCGGTCGCGAACGAGATGCCGCGCTTCGGCCCGCAGTTCACCGACCGGCCCGTCATCGCGCTCGATGAGACGAAGTACTTCGGTGACCCGGTGGCGGCGGTCGCGGCCGAGACACGCGACATTGCCGAGGAGGCGGCGCGCCTGGTGCGCGTCGAATACGAGGAGCTGCCCGCGGTCTTCACCGTCGCCGGGGCGCTCGCGGAAGGCGCGCCGCTCGTGCAGGATCCGTCGCTGCGGTCAGACGATCCGCGCTCCAATACAAATGTGCTGCGCGAGCATGACATCGAGTGGGGCGACGTCGATGCGGCCACTGCGGACCTGGTCATTGAGCACACGTACCGGTTTCCGATGGTCACGCAGTTCGCGATCGAGCCGCACGCGTTCATCGCCGCGCCGGATGGCGACGGCATCGCACTGTGGTCGTCGATCCAGCATCCCTACTGGCTGCAGCGCGTCATCGCCAAGCTGCTCGGGTTGCCGCTCGCCAAAGTCCGCGTCTACGCGCCGGATCCGGGCGGCGCGTTCGGCGGCAAGCAGCACGCGAAGTACGAGCCGCTGCTGTGCTTCATGGCGCTCCAGCTCGGCCGGCCCGTCCGACTCGTGCTCAGCCTCGAGGAGACGTTCGTAGCCGTGCGCCGGACCGAGACCGAGATCACCGTCCGCACCGGCATCAACCGCGATGGCAGCTTCGCGTTCCAGGACATCGACGCGAACTACCTGATCGGCGCCTACGCGGACATCGCCGACCGCGTCGTGGGCAAGGGCTCGTACATCGGCAATGGCCCTTACAACTGGCCGTCTGCCCGCATCAACGCGCGCAGCATCCTGTCGCACACGGTGCCGTCTACTGCCTTTCGCGGATTTGGCAATCCTCAAATCAACTGGGCGGTCGAGTCAAACCTGACGGAGGCGGCGCTCCAACTGGGCATCGATCCACTCGAGCTGCGCATGCGCAACCTCGCCAACTTTGGCGACCGGTTCGTGCCCTTCGACACGGCCTGCGACGGGCAATGGGCGGAGAGCGTGCGCCGCGTCGCCGAGCTCATCGAGTGGGACAGCCCGAAGCCCGCTGGTCATGGTCGGGGAATCGCTCTTGGCATCAAGTCGGGGCCCACAACAGGGTTGTCGTACTCGCTCGTGCGGCTGCTCGCTGATGGCAGCGCGCTGGTCTACGCGGGCACGAGCGATATGGGCCAGGGCGCGCGGACGATCTTTGCCCAGATGTGCGCACAGGAGCTGGGCGTGGATGTCGCGCGTGTGACCGTTGTGTCCGGCGACACAGCCGTCGTCCCGTACGACCAGCAGACGTCCGCGTCGCGCTCGACTGTGCTGATGGGCAATGCCGTCGTCAAAGCGTCGCGCGAGGTGCGCGCCAAGCTCGTCGCGCTGGCCGGCGCCGACGATGCGCCCACGGACGAGCTCGTGCGCCGCGCGCTGGGCCGGATGGGCGGCGAGATCAGCGCGCTCGGCGAGGCGCGCAAAGACGCCGAGCCGTCCCACCCGCTCGGTGGCGCCGCGGCCTTCTTCGAGTTCAATGCCACGGCCGTGGAGGTCAGCGTTGACGACGAGACGGGCGATGTCACCGTTCATCGCCACGCAACGGTCAGCGACGTGGGCCGCTCGATCAACAGGCTCCAGGTGACGATGCAGGACGAGGGCGCCGCCATCATGGGCCTTGGCCACACGCTCATGGAGCACTACATCTTCGACGCGGACGGCCGCATCCGGAACGTGGGCGCGATCGACTACCGCATCCCAACCTCGATGGACCTGCCGCTGCACATGGTCAGTGACACGATCGAGAACGGCGACGGCCCCGGACCGTATGGCGCGAAAGGGATGAGCGAGGGCGCGCTCCTCGCGGTTGCACCGGCCGTCGCCGCGGCGGTCCGCGACGCGACCGGTGCGGTTATTCGTGAGCTGCCGTTATCTCCGGAGAACGTCTGGCGCGCTTTGCAGGAGCGTCAATCGTCGTAATCGGGGCAGTTCTCGTTCCTGTTCTCAGGGTTGACGCCGCCGTTGATGTCGTACCACTCGATCAGCTCGGTGGCCGTGCCCAGCTTCGTGCGGCCGTTGTGCTTGAACCACACGATCTTGGCCATCGTGCGGTAGAGCGCGAAGTCAGTCCCGTAGGCGTAGGGCACGGTGACCTTGAGGCCCTTCTGGCTGAAGGTGGCCTCGTGCGTCGAATCAGTGAACGCCGTTGATAGCCGGCTCGACTTGAGGTTCACCCACGCGCCCGGGCCGGATTCGTCCCAATCCTGGCGCTGCACGATCACCTTCCAACCCACCTTCTCCATGCCCATGCCGTCGACGGCCATGACGTGCGGCGCGTTGACATAGACGTGGTTGAGCTTGGTGACCGTCACCGGCGTGCTGGTCATGTACTGGCATGCCCCGCCGGGTGTGTCCATGGTGTCCGTCAGCGAGTGAGCTCCCACCGTCCCGGTCGTGCCGGTCTCGACGTAGCCCAGGGCTGGTTGGCTGACCATCAGTGCCGCCATGACCGCGCCCGCGATCGGCAGCACCAAACTGAAACGTTTCGGCACGAAGGCCTCCCTCACGTTTACGACCCCTCGAGCGGAGGCTAGGCACTACCGTTGCCGGTGGCAATGGAAATCGCTGTCGACGGTCGCACGATCGAGGTGACCCACGCCGACCGCGTCGTCTTTCCCGAGAACGGCGTCACGAAGGGCGAGGTCGTCGAGCACTACGCCCGGGTCGCGCCGTTCGCGCTGCCGCACCTGCGCGGAAGACCCGTGAGCATGCAGCGCGTGCGCGACAACATCCACGCGCAGGTCTTCTACCAGAAGGACATGCCCGGGCATTTCCCGGCGTGGATCGAGCGCGTCACGGTGCCCAAGGTGGGCGGCACGGTCACCCACGCGCTCGCAAATGACGCCGCGTCGCTCGTCTACCTGGCCAACCAAGGCTGCATCACGCCCCACGTGTGGCTCAGCCGCGTGCCGGACCTGCACAACCCGGACCGGATGATCATCGATCTCGATCCGGGCGAAGGCGGAGTCGCCGACGCTCGTTTCGCGGCCCATCTGGCGCGCGACGTCATTACCGAAGCCGGCCTCTTTCCCTACCTGATGGCGACCGGGTCGCGCGGCTACCACCTCGTCGTGCCCATCAAGGCGCTGCTCGAGTTCGAAGAGGTGCGCGCGATCTGTTTCGGGCTGGCCCAAGAGATGGCGCGCCGGGCGCCTGACCGCCTGACCACGGAGTTCTACAAGGCGGAGCGGGGGAGTCGGCTATTCCTCGATTGCAACCGCAATGCCTGGGCGCAGACGGCCGTTCCGCCCTACTCGATACGTCCCAAGGTGGGCGCGCCCGTCGCCGTGCCTATCGGCTGGGACGAGCTCGACTCAGCCAACCCCGACAGCTGGAACGTGCGCACGATCGCTGGCCGCCTCGCCGAACGTCCGGATCCGTGGCCGGGCTTCGCCCGCCATGCCCGTTCGCTCGAAAAGACAAAGAGGTGGCTCGCCGCCCTGTCGAACGGCTAGCCACCCTGGAGTGCTGCGAAGAGGTCGACGCCGTTTCCGTCGGGATCGAGGACCGTCGCGTAGCGCTGGCCCCAAAAGGCGTCCCACGGCGCGGTCTTGCCCCGGTATCCCGCGGCGATGACCCTCGCGTATGTCTCGTCGACGTCTGCCGGCGACGAGCACAGGAACGCCAGGCCGATCGGCCGCCCCACCGGCTGGATCCAGTCAGGGTCGAAGCCCTTGACCATCTCCACGCCGTCGAGCATGACGCGCAATCCACCTGGCGTTGTCGCCTCGACGTGATCCTCCCCGGACTCAGGAAAGTCGAGTCCGAGGAGGCGATAGAAGGCGATCGACGCCCTGGTGTCAGAGCAGACGATGCCAATTGCGTCGAGAGAAGCCATTACGCGCTCTGGTAGTCCCCGCACAGGTTGTGGCTCGTGAACGTGTCGAGCCCTTCGTACAGGTTGTACCAGTTGACGCGCCCGGTCGCAGTGCCGATGACGGTCGTGCCGTCGACGCCGTACCAGAAGAGCTTCACGATCGCGCGGTATTCGGCCGCGGCATCAGCGCCGTACTCGTAGGGAACCTTGACCTTGACGCCCTGCTGGCTGAAGGTCGCGTTCGTCGATGAGCTGGTCATCGCGCTGAACTTGGGGCTCGTGTAGCGCTTCTGCCACGGCCCGGTGCTGAAGCCGTTGTCGCGCCGCTGGATGGTGAACGTCCAGGCGACCTTCTCGCTGCTCATGCCCGCGACGGCCTTCATGTTCGGCGCGTTCACGTAGATGTGGTTGAGCTTGTAGGCGTCGTCACTGGACGAATAGACGTAAGCGCAGATTGCGCCCGGGTGCGCCGACGTATCGGTCAGCGAGTGCGCCCCGGTTGTGCCGGTATGCCCGGTCTCGGTGTATGCCATGGCCGGCTGGGCGATGGCCAGCGCCGAGATCGCCGAGGCGACCAGCAGGCCATTGCGGAAAATGTGCTTCAACCCCACGTCCCTCGATCCTCCAAAAACGATCGTCGCGGCTCAAACGCGCAACTTGCGACGCATTCTGTCCGCGCTCCGCGCCCGCGAAATCGATTGGATTGTTGACACCTTCTCACCCTTTTGACCGATACGATCGGCGGATGAGTGAACAGATCAAGATCCGCGCCTTCCTCGAGGGCGCGGCCGACTGGCGTGTCGTGAGCGACGGCGCGGTGGCCTTCTATGCAAACGATTCGCTCGCCACATCCGCGCAGCTCGTTTCGGCCCTGGCCGCGATCGACGGCCTGGCCGATCACAACTTCGCGATCGACGTCCGGCCCGATGGAGTCAGCGTCCGCATCGTCACGCTGCGCGACGACTACATGGGCATGACCACCGACGACCTGCGCCTGGCCACGGAGATTTCGGCCGCGGCCGCGAACCTTGGCCTGCGCGCCGACCCATCGCAAATTCAGAGTCTCCTGGTCATTCCCGGCGCGCCCAATCGCGCCGAGATCATGCCCTTCTGGCAGGCAGTGATGGGCTACGTGCCGCGGCCGGACAGCCCGGCGGAGGATCTCATCGATCCGCACGATCGCAACTCTGCGATCTGGGTCGAGGAGATGGACGAGGCGCGACCGGGCAACTTTCTTTCCAGCACAGTGGGATCCGAAGCTTGGAATTCACGTGACTTGAAGTCGCGGC
>JADMIO011437903.1_pt1 | contig 28977 bp, 25 predicted proteins | sample 8958161 | NCBI WGS metagenome assembly JADMIO01 (sample SAMN16585339, study PRJNA669376) | soil metagenome | isolation source: Crop rotation soil | place: USA: Cullars Rotation, Alabama | collected 2011 | reverse complement strand
TCGGGAAGGACCGCACCGGCGCATCCAGGCGGGGTTCCGAACTTGCCTGACTATGTAACGAGAGAGTCGTACTCGCACGAGGTCAGCAGCTGCGGGTTTTGGAGCGGAACGGCGCCGCTGGATTACCCTGCGTTCTACGCATATGCGTACCCGCAGCCGCCGGGCTTTGACGAAGCGGCGATCCGTCCGGAGGGCGCCTTCTACAACAAAGATTTCGGCGAGTTCATCCTGCCCTACGATCGGGTGCGCGAATCGGAAGCGCCCGACGACACGCTGCTGGACTTTCTGGAATCAACATATGCGGTTGCGGCGGATCGCGGCCGCTGGGACCGCGCTGCCCTGGAACGGCGATAGCCGGGCAGCGCTTGCGCTCGTACCGCGCGCTACAGTACTCGTAGCAGCTCGACCAATCGCTGGAGCGTGGGATCCGTGATGGGGTCGGACACTCGAATCGTTCTCTGTCGACCGCCATCTTCCACAGTTATTTGGTAGGTCTGATGATCGGCTGCGCCTGCGGCCGCGGGTGGCTGTGCCGGCCGATCGAAGAACTCACCGTCATGTATCAGCTTGATCAACGTGTCTCGCGTGTTCGCGTCGAGCGTGTCGACATCGATCGTTCGCGGCGCGGCGAGACCGGGAAAGAATGCGATCCCGCCGCTGACCTGGAACCTCACGCGCATGCGCCCAGTTTACGCTGAGGGCACCTCGCGTCAGCGTACAGGTGTTGCGCCGGACGAGACCGACAGGCCGACGGTCGCCCACGCATCGGCGACGATTTCCTGTTCGACACTGCCTTGTCCGTAGAGGCGTCCCGCCGTTGATACGGTCAGTCTGGCAAATCGCTTGAAACCGGTGTTCGGCTTGAGCGCCGAGTCACGCAGCGTCTCGTACCAGATGCGCCCCGCCTTTTCCCAGGCGTAACCATCGAAGGCATAGGCAGCCAGGTAAAAGGCACGATTGGGAATGCCCGAGTTGATGTGCACGCCACCGTTGTCGTCGTATGTGTTCACGTACTTGCTCATGTGGTCCGGCTGCGGATCGTCACCAAGCACCGGGTCGGCATACGCGGTGCCGGGTGCCTTCATCGACCGCAGAGCGATCCCGTTGACGGCGGATGTGAAGAGACCTTCGCCGATCAACCAGTCCGCCGTGCGGGCGGTTTCGCCGTTTTTCCTCTGCTTGATCAGTGAGCCGAACACGTCGGACACCGATTCGTTGAGCGCGCCAGACTGAAACATGTAAGTCAATCCAGCTTCGTCCTGCGTCACGCCGTGCGTCAGCTCATGACCGATGACGTCCAGCGAAACCGTGAACCGGTTGAACAGTTTGCCGTCGCCGTCGCCGAACACCATCTGCTGGCCGTTCCAGAAAGCGTTGTTGTAACGATTGCCATAATGGACGGTGGCGTTGAGCGGCATGCCCTCGTCGTCGATCGAATGGCGATCGAACACGTCGAAATAGAAGTCCCAGGTTGCGCCAAGCCCGTCGAACGCTTCGGCGACTGCGACATCTGCGTTCGCGGCCGGCGGATTCTTTTCCGTCGCCACCGCCGTGCCAGGGAGTTGTTGCTGATGGTTCGCAGTATAGATTGTCCGCTGCTTCACAGCGGGCTCGACCGTCACTGGAACCGTCTGCAACGCAAACGCGAACGGGGCGGCTCGCATCGCGCGAAATGTCGAATCGAGACCCAACGTTCGGCTCGCCGCCGTTCTTTCTTCTGATGTACCTCGCTCGACGATCGACCGGAGAATGTGCGGCGGCAGAATGCAGAAGATCGGATGGCGCGACGAACACATGTTTGCTGACCTCCTTCAGTTGCGGGACATGTAACAGATGATGACGTTGCCGGCGGTGAGGAGGTTCGGGGGTAGAGAGTACACGGCGTGATCGGGTAGATAGTGAATCACCAGTGTGATTCACCCGGTCAGTTCTTCATGACCAGTGATTCACGGTTTACGATCCGACCCGGTCTGGTGCGCAGTACGCACGCCACATCACGCGCGACCGAAGTCTCCAGCGCGACCAACTCACGTACGACATCACCTTCCCTGACAGCGACCGGGACGCCATCGCGATAGGCGATCCGCGTACGCGTCGCAGCGCGGATACGATCGCCAGCCGTGACAATGCCGGCGAGGTTCAGCGGATCGGCGGCGCTGATGGAAACGATCTTTGCCGTCGGCGCCATCCGCCGCACCGCTCTGAGGTGCTCGACTGCCTCAGGCAGCGCGAACTGTTCGCCGGACATGCCGGACACGAACCGGCCGCCGCGTACCTCGCCGCGCGCTTCCAGACGACGATAGACGCGCGTGAGATCGCGCCACGGCACGGCATTCGACTCTCTCGTCAGCAGCCGTCGGAAGATGACGCCGTACCGTCGAAGCAGCGCCCGCGCAAACATCTCGACCGCCGCATCCGAGTCAGGCGCCGCCGGATGAAGAACGGTCCAACGGCCCGCGTACTTCGTCCGGCGATCGTGCACCGGAGGGATGCTGCGGGTCGCGGCGACCAGCGCGCGCAACCCGGCGAAACCGTCAGACGTGACCTGTCCGGTGGCGACGAGCGCACCAACCGCTTGCCGAACTGTGTCTTCGTCGAGCCCCGAGGCCGACACCAGGTCACTGAAGAAAGAGGCACCGCGCGCGGTCAAGAGCGTCAGGACATGACGTGCCGCGTCCGATACGAGCCGTCCGCGGTCGCTGAGTGCACCATCGCCGAGATGCAGACGCTGCCACGCGTCGGCGTGTTCGCGGAGAAAAATCGCGACCGGCGTGGCCGACACGAGTCGTGGCGGGTTCATCGGATCCGCGGGCGGACACGACAATCGGCACCACCCGACCTCGCCGGAAAAACAGAGCATGTCGAGAAGCTGGGGATCGTAGTTGTCGATCCGTGCCGGCAGGATCGCGCGCTCCCAGGCAGACGCTGCCGCCTCGAACCCGTCGAGCACGGCAATCGCTTCTCTCAGGCCGTCGATCGCCGCGAGCTTTTCGGTGTTCTCGACGTGTTGCCAGCCGAACAGAAACCGCATGAAGTCGGAGGGGCTGACCGGCTCGATCTCGGCCCGCAGGCGATTGAGCGTGTATCGGTGAAGTCGCGCGAGCAGCGACCGATCGCACCATTCGGGTGGGATTTCGCCCGGTGCGGCTGCCGCCCCGCGGCTGGTCGATGCCAATGGGGAAAAACGCCCTCGCAGCACAGCGCCGTCAGATTCAAGGGCGAGGAGAGCGGCGTCGATCTCGCGATCGGAAACCGATAAGGACTGCGCCAGCGCTCCGGCGGTCACAGGTCCCGTTGTTGTCAGCCGGCTGCGCAGCAGTTCGACCAGCGCGTCGGCGCGCGTCCAGGTTCGTGACGTCCGTGACGCAGGCGGCGCGATGTGTGAGGGAATCGCCGCCGACTCGTGGAGCGCGAGTATCTCGGGAATGCGTTCTGCTGCGACGGCTACTGATTGACCGTACTGTAGCGGCACGAAACAGGCCCGCCGCTTCGAGGCGAGCTCGGCAAAGAACTCGCGTGGCAGACGATCGATCTGATCGGAAGTCAGATATCCCGCCGACAACAGCGCATCATGCAGCTCGTCGGCATCTCGGGGTTGCGGCGCGGCTTCAGCACGCACTCTGTCGATTGCCGCAGGATCGAGTTGTCCAAGTGCTCCGCTCGCCGCCGGCTCGCCGGCGCGCCGGGTCTGCACCGCGTGAGCGCGCCGTTCCTCGAGCGGCGCATCATCGAGAAACGCATACGGCTTGGCGTTCAGAATCTCGTGCGCGAAGAACGACGGCTCCGGCGTATCGCGCGCGACGAGCGTGATTTCGCCGCGATGGATTCGGCCGAGCACTGCGGCGAGGCCGTCGAAGTCCATTGCCTCCTGCAAACAGTCGCGCACCGTCTGGGCCACCAGCGGGTGATCCGGGATCTGCCGATCGCCGGGAATGTTCTCCAGGCAGGCGGCGGCATCGGGAAAGGCTGCGGCAAGGAGATCATCGGCGAGCATTCGCTGCAGCTGCGGCGGCACCTTCTTGCCGCCGCGCTGGCGGGGCACCGCAAGTGCGATCGTCGTATTCCAGCGCCACCGCGTCTGAAAGACCGGCGCATCGAGAAACGCCTGGACCAGAACGTCTCGTGTCGTGTTCGGATGGAGATAGCGGAAGACGTCGGCCAGCGGAAATGAGTGTTGCGGGCCGAGCGACAGCAGCACCGCGTCCTCGGTCGCTGCCGCCTGCAGCTCGAAATTGAATTGGCGGCAGAACCGCTTCCGCAGCGCCAGCCCCCAAGCCTTGTTGATTCGGCTGCCGAACGGCGCGTGCAGGACGAGCTGCATCCCGCCGGACTCGTCGAAGAATCGTTCCAGCACCAGAGTCTGTTGCGATGGAATCACACCGAGCGATCGGCGGCCCTCGGTGAAGTAATCGATCAATTGATCGACCGCCCCTCGCGTCAAGGCCGTTTCCTGCGCGAGCCACGCCGCCGCGTTCCCATTCGGTGAGCCCAGCCGCTGGTCGAGCTCGGCGCGCAGATCGCTGACCGCGCGCGACAGCTCGTCGCTTCGCGCCGGCGCCTCGCCAAACCAGAACGGAATATTCGGCGGAATGCCTCGCGCATCCGCGACCCGAACGGTGCCGGCCGAAACTTGCAGGACGCGCCATGACGCATTGCCAAGCTGGAACACATCGCCGCCCATGCTCTCGATCGCGAAGTCTTCGTTGACACTCCCAATGAACGTGTTGTCGGGATCGAGGACGACGCGGTAATCGGCAACTTCAGGGATGGCGCCGCCAGACGTCTGCGCCAGCAGGCGGGATCCGCGGCGTCCGCGAACGACGTGATTGACCTCGTCGCGATGGACGAGCGCCGCGCGACGGCCGCGGCGGGTGTCGAAGCCCTCCGCCGTCATCCGCAGCACGGCATCGAAATCCGATCTCGAGAGCTCACGATAGGGCCAGGCGGTCCTGATCAGCGCGAACAGTTCGTCTTCGTGATACGCCTCGCACGCGGTCTCGGCGACGATCTGCTGCGCCAGAACGTCGAGTGGTGCGTCGTGACGGACGATCGCGTCGAGGTCGCCACGACGGATTGCACGCAACAGGGCGGCGCATTCGACCAGATCGTCACGCGAGATCGGAAACACGCGTCCTTTCGGGGTCCCGCGCAAGGTGTGTCCCGATCGGCCGATCCGCTGCAGCAGCGTCGCAATGCGGTGGGGCGATCCGAGCTGGCACACGAGATCGACGTGACCGATGTCGATCCCCAGCTCGAGCGATGCGGTGGCGACGAGCGCACGAAGGCGGCCGGTCTTCAACCGCGTCTCCGCATCGAGCCGCTTTTCTTTCGACAGGCTCCCGTGATGCGCGGTGACCGCCTCCTCGCCGAGGCGATCGCTCAAGTGACGCGCGACGCGCTCCGCCATCCGCCGCGTATTGACGAACACTAAAGTCGTCCCGTGCGATTCGATCAAGGCGGTCAGGCGATCGTAGTACTCCTCCCAGACTTCCTGCGACATGACGGCGTCGAGTGATGAACGGGGAAGCTCGACGTCCACGTCCATGTGGCGCCGATGGCCTTCATTGACGATGGTGCAGTTTGCCGGAGCTTGGCTGGTGCCGAGGAGAAACCGGGCCACCTCCTCGACGGGCTTTTGCGTGGCGGACAAGCCGATGCGCAACAGTGGACGCGCGGCGATGTGCTGCAGTCGCTCGAGTGACAGCGCGAGATGCGCGCCGCGTCGCGTCCCGATGACTGCGTGGATCTCGTCGACAATGACCGTTTGCACGGTCCGCAACATCTGCCGGCTGCGCTCGGCAGTCAGGAGCAGGTAGAGCGACTCGGGCGTCGTCACCAGGATGTGCGGCGGCGTACGCAGCATCGCCGCACGTTCAGATGCCGTCGTGTCGCCGGTGCGGACGGCGGCGGTAATGATCGGGGCCGCCACGCCGTGGCCCGCCGCGAGCTGGCCGATTCCGGATCGCGGCTCCGCGAGATTCTTGTGAATGTCGGCGCTGAGCGCCTTCAGCGGCGAGACGTAAACAACGCGAACTTCGTCCCGCAGCGGACGCTCGGCGGCTTCACGGATCAGCTCGTCAATCGCGGTGAGGAATGCCGCCAGCGTCTTGCCCGAACCGGTCGGCGCAGCAATCAGCGTGTGACGGCCGAGACCGATGGATTCCCATCCGCGGAGCTGCGCTGACGTCGGTTGGCCGATGTGGCCGAGAAACCATTGCCGGACGGCGGGGTGAAAACGAGCGAATGCCATGTAACTGAGAGGCTGTCGTTCTGGCGGAACGCCGAAATGACTACTCTTCCGACGGGTCCGACGATGGATGGGGAAGCGCAGTACCGGACCACGGCGCGAGTACCCCCGCCTTCACATACGTGAACAGCTTGTCCCGCGTATCGACGATATCCAGATTCCTCATCGTCAGCTGCCCGATTCGGTCCTGCGGCGAGAACATCGATTCCCCTTTTTCCATCGTCAGTCGTTCCGGCTTGTAGGTCAGATTGGGAGACGTGGTGTCGAGGATCGAGTAGTCGTTGCCCCGACGAAGCTCCAGCCTGACCTCGCCGGTGACAGCGCGTGCAACCCAGCGTTGCGCCGTCTCCCGCAACATCATCGACTGCGGATCGAACCACCGCCCTTGATACAGGAGACGCCCCAACCGGCGGCCGTGGTCCCGATATTGTTCGATCGTATCTTCATTGTGGATGCCCGTGATCAACCGTTCGTAGGCGATGAACAGCAGAGCCATCCCGGGCGCCTCGTAGATACCGCGGCTTTTTGCCTCGATGATGCGATTCTCGATCTGATCGCTCATCCCCAGGCCATGTCTTCCGCCTATCCGGTTGGCTTCGAGCATGAGCTCGACAGGATCCTTGAAGCTGATCCCATTGAGGGCCACGGGTTGCCCTTCGTCGAACTGAATCGCGACTTCCTCGCGTTTGACGACGACGTCGTCGCGCCAGAACGCGACACCCATGATCGGCTCGACGATTTTAATCCCCGCGTCGAGCCGCTCGAGATCCTTCGCTTCGTGCGTCGCGCCAAGGACGTTCGAATCGGTCGAATACGCCTTCTCGGCGCTCATCTTGTACTCGAAGCCGGCATGCCGCATGTACTCGGACATTTCCGCACGGCCGCCGAGTTCGTCGATGAAGGCCTGATCGAGCCAGGGTTTGTAGATGCGCAGGGTCGGGTTTGCCAGCAGGCCGTATCGATAGAAGCGTTCGATATCGTTGCCCTTGAATGTGCTGCCGTCACCCCAGATGTTGACGCCGTCCTCCCGCATGGCGCCGACCAGCATCGTGCCCGTGACGGCGCGTCCGATGGGCGTGGTATTGAAATACGGCACGCCGGCGGTGGAGATGTGGAACGCACCGCACTGGAGAACCGCCAGTCCTTCGGCGACCAGTTGGGCGCGGCAGTCCACCAGACGGGCCTTTTCCGCGCCGTATTGCAGCGCGCGGCGAGGAATTTCGTCGTAGTCGGGTTCGTCCGGCTGCCCGAGATTGGCCGTGTATGCGTATGGAATCGCGCCCTTGGCGCGCATCCAGTGGAGTGCGGCACTGGTGTCGAGACCGCCGGAAAATGCAATGCCGACCTTCTCGCCGGCGGGGAGATGTTGGAGGATATTCGCCATCGTGAGAATCCAGCCTTACATGATATCCGGCATCCCCCGGCTTCTGGTGGCCACGCACCCTGCAGACCGATAACCGCCTCGCCGAGCGCCCTGACCACATCGTGCAGAGAGTCAACCGGCAGCTGGTCGTGCTCACGCTCAAGTCGCTCGACGCCGAGGCCGCCGTGCGCAATGGATGACGAACGCCGGGATGACGATCGAGTGGTGAGTGAGAGTATCGCGTCGCGGAACGCGCGATCTCGAGGCTGAGCGAATGACTATATTCCGCATCAGGCCTCGAATGGCGGCTGCGCGGAGCGACATCGAGATGCACAGCGACTCCAAACGGCCTTCTCACTATCTCCTCCATCTCTCCTTCGCTAACGATACTGCCGTTCAGCGCGAACGCACGACCGAGCAAAGCGACAGAGGCGCTCTCTCAACGCGTCCCGCTTCGGATCCTTACAGCGGTACCATCCCCATCCACCACATGCTCTTGTCTCCGACGTCAATGTCGTAAGTGCGTTCGAGAGTGAGCTTGCCGTCGGCACCCATGCGGAACACCGACAGACCTGCTGGCACGGTGCGCACATTGTCGCCATCGCGCACATCCACCGGCAGGTTGTGTTGCGCCACCAGCATGTGTCCACCCGGATCGATGTAGAACGTCCGTGGATGGAACTTCGTCGTTTCGATGTGCTGAATGGCGCTCGGTTCACCAGTCTGTTGGTTGATCGAGTAGACGACGATGCTGTTCTCGCCGCCTTTGTAGACTTTCTTTCCTCTGAAATCCACCACATCCTGCGAGCGGTTTGCGCCGTAGACGAAACGCCCATTCGGATGAACGTGCACCGCGCTTGCCGCCTGGCGCGAACGGATGTTCCCGGGCTCCAAGAGCGTACTCTTGTTGAAAAGGACTTCCGGTAGCGGCTTGCCACCCTGCATGCGGTGCACGTGCAGCTGATTCTGCGTTTCGATCGACACGAACATCCACGGGTGGGTCGGATGAAAATCCACATGGCGTGGGCCATAGCCTCGCCCGCCGTTGGGCGCGATCTTGTCCTGATTGGAGAGGACGCCGTTCTGGTAGTCGAATACCATCAGCGCGCCGGGATCCTCGGGGCTTTGCGGCGTACCTTCGTTGCCGCGAGTGACCAGCACAACATGGCGCCCGTCTGGCGTCACGCGCACTTGATGCGCGTAGATGCCTGCGTCCATCGTCGCTTGCGGCACCTCTTCCCCCGGCGTGAAATCCTTGTTCACGCGATACACGCGCAACGAACTCGGGTTGTTGAACGCCACCAGAATGTGTTGCGATTCGTTGTCAAGCGTCATGTGGATCGGCCGAACCGGCAGGCGCATCGAATCGCCAATCTGACTGAGCGCACCGGTGGTGGCATCGATTGCGAATGCCGTCAGATAGTGTTCGGTGCCGCTCTGCGCGCTGCCTGGAGCGCTGTTGCTTGAAGCGACATAGAAGTGGCGCCGGTCTCGATGTGCCCAGCAGTACTGCACCGCGGCCGGCAATGTTACTGAGCCGCGCTTGATCAATTCAGCCTTGGGCGGATCAACGTCGTAGTGCATGAGCACCGGCCCAACATTGGCGTAGAGGGCCAGCTGCTGTGAGCGCCGTTGTGCCAAGGCTAAATGCGGGGCTATAGCGCTACCTCCAAGAAGAGACAAGAAGGTTCGGCGGCTGGGCATGGCGGTTCCTTTGAGCTCAGACCTCGATCAAGCACCGAAAGCGCTGTCGGCGGCCTGCCGTCGTTGGCGAGCGCCCTACGCTGTTGTCTCGCGCTGCCTCGACCGAATCGCTTCGATTTGTTCGAAGTGATTGATGTCGTGTCCGGCGTAGTACATCGCGATGTCGCGGATTGACTCCGTACCGCGCTCAGCGTGCAGGCCAAACATGTCCCATTCTTCCCGCCGAAGCGACCGGAGCAAACGAAGATTCGCCTGTCTCAACACGCGGAACATCTCTAACGACGACCGGACCTCTGTCCGGTCGTATCGTCCAGCTCGCGACCAGACGTCCTGATCAAAGGCCTGAATCTCTGTCCCCGGAGAGGACAGGATCAGGCGAATCCGGTAGCCACCCACGAGTTCATCGTCTGCAAGATGCGCAACGAGTTCTTGGATCGACCACTTCTCAGGCGCGGGTCGGCGCGCGAGCTCCTCCGACGATAGGCCGTCGATCAGGGATGCAAGTTTCTCAGGCGCGGACGTCTGAAGGGCGAGAAAGTCTGCTCCCGCCTGATAGCTGAGAATCCTGGCTTTGTATTCTGCAGCTGCGTCTCCCGGGTCCAGCAAGACCATGCTCGTGCCTCCTAAAACCGTCTTTCGAACGTCGTTGGATCTGGTCGTAGATGGAGTGGCCCTGCTCGTTCTCTGTCATTCCCCCGCCAGTCAGAAGATCGGCTTCAGGACCAATCGGCCGTACGCGATGAACGCCATCAACAGGCCGAGCACGCCGCTCATGATAATCGGCGGGATCTCGCGGTACTTGACGTGCACTCCAATGAACACGAGGCTCTCGATTGCCAGGACCGTGGCAGCCACGATCGTCAGCCGCGGCTGCCGACCGAGAGCGGCCGGGTTTATCAACCCTACCGTGCAGACGAGTTCGAGAATGCCGAGTGCCATCCAGGCTCCTCGTGGCAACGCACCAAACGATGGGACATCCTTGCTGACTTTGTCGAACATGAACACCTTCATGACGCCCGACGCCGCGTACAGAAGTGCGGCAAGCACCTGCAGAACCCACAACAGGACGTTCATCGTATTCATTTCCCTTTTTCGCACCAGGCCGTGCAGTGCAGTGTGTCCCGGCGATCCGCGTTCGAGTCGAGCAAACCGCCCCTAAGCATGCGGCCTCGTGCGGCTAACGCCGATGATCGCACCGCCCGGCCGACGGCTGCAAACGTCGTTCGGCAGGTGTGACAGGTCTTCTGGATCACCGTGGCCTTATTCGACGAGTGCGAGAGCGGTGGCGAGGTAACTCTTGTCGACTTTTCGCAAGTTGTAGGAGATCTCGAGGGTAGATTGATATTTCAAGCCCACAACCCACGGCCCCAGCGAGAGCAATCAGCTTTGGTGGAAAGTACTCGTATTGGGTCAAGATGTTTTGGCGATCGATCTGAAGATTCACGGGAAAATCCAGCAGGATATCGTCCACTTCCGCAATCGCCCGCAATTTGAGGAGCGTTTGTTCATGTTTCACAAGAAACGCAATCGCGTCGACCACTTGACCGGACAGATTGTCCCGGGAATGCCGGCTCACATCGACCTTGAATCCTGAAACGGCATGGATTTCGCCATTCGATTGAGACGCAAATCTTGGCTCACCTGCGTGAAAGACGGAATAGGGCTTGAGTGTTGAAGAACCAAGAAACTTGACGGGATCGAAGTGTTTTCCGCTAACTCGCAACACGCACATGCGTTCAGAATCCTCTGCCCGCTATCCTGTGTTTCAGCCGCGGCGGCTCATAATCGTGCTCGCCGCCTTCAGTTGCAAGCGTTTGGCTTGACGAAGCATCGCTCTGGCGTAAACCAAGTATGGTTCGAGTCGGCGAAAAGAACCAACCGCCGCCGGGTGCAGCCGCTCTTAGCATCATCATTTATCATCATGTGACCTATTCGAGCGAGGCCAAGAGAGCCATCCGGGTCTTCTCCTGTTGCTGCTCCCGCGTATCGTCGGTGAGCCGTCAAACAACTGGTGGCCGTGGTGCGCGAACTGCGAGTGATTACCGCCCTCGCTCATGATCTCAGCGGCCGCCCAAACGCCTGTTAGCCGACTCGTGATTCGCGAGCTTTGTCGATGGCGGACGGATCTTCGAACTCTGTGACATGTCCCACGAAGTCGCTTCAATCCCCGGATAGAATTTTCTGTGCGCAAGTTCGAGCATCTCACGGTCATCGGTATCGCGACGGTGCATCTTCGTTAGCGAAACTCCCGCAGCATCTCGATGTCGCTCATCCACTGATCGAATTGCATGAACAAGATCGAGTGCCCATCGCGCGAGACGTTCAGGTAACCGGCCCTGGCAAACCGGGCGTTGCCGGTTGCCGACAGCCGCGCAATCGGAACGACCTTGCCCGAGGCGAAGCTGAACATGTCGATCGTCGGCACCGGCTTCGCGAGGGTGTCCATCATGAAGATTCCCGTCTCTGCGACATCGAACGAGAGCCCCCCGCCCTGCTCGACCACCTTGATCTCCGGGCCTCCATCGATCGGAACTTTCCAGATGCCCTGCACAGCGAATTTCGCATAGTACACGTGTCGTCCATCCAGTGAGACGACCGGCTCCATTCCGCCGTCGTGTGTGATCTGCTTCAGAGCACCGCCCGAGGGTGACATTCTCCAGATCTGCCAGGTTCCGTCGCGATTCGAGCCGAAGTAGATCCACTGGCCGTCGATAGACCAACTCGGCCGAACGCTGTCGAAGGCGTCGGATGTCAACGATTGGACGGGACCGCCGTCGGCGGGCACGGTACGAATACTCCAGTTGTCCGTACCGGTTTGAATCGCGTCGAAAGCGATCAGGTTACCGTCGGGCCTCCACGCAGGGCTTCCGACCCGGCCGCCACCCTCGAACCTCGTGAGCTGTTTCGCCTGCGAGCCGTCGCGATTCGACACCCACAGCTCGCTGGAGCCCGACCTGAGAGAGTTGAACGCGATCCGTTTTTCATCCGGCGAGAGCCGCATGTCGGCGTCGCCAGATGTCGATGCAATGACGCGAAATGCCGCATCGCCTGAAACTGGGGGATTCGGCGAAGACGGCACCGGCAGTTCCCAAATGTTCGAGTCGATGAAGGTGTTCTGATAAACCACGCCGGGACTGGAGCGCGCCACTGAGGGCCTCCATGCCCGAACACTCGATAACACGACCTGGGGTGCGCCGCCGGCGATAGTAGTTCGCCACAAGGCTGGCTCCACCGGGCTCGAGTCATAAATGATGCTCCGGCCATCCTGGGTCCAGTCGAACGCGTGCACAGCATGGCCGGACGTGACCGGGGTGGGTTCCCCAGCCAACTGCAGATCGTTGAACTTCGCCAGAAAGACGCTCCCGCCACGAGCCTGCGGGTTCGCCCGAACGAAAGCGAGATACTGGCCGTTCGGCGAAACGACCGGGTAAGCGTCGCCAATATTCGTGGGCGGATGTGTCAGCTGGCGTTTTTGACCATCCTCGAACGAGTAAAGGAAGATCGCCGAGGTTGAGCCGCTCCGATCGCCAAAGACCAGGTGCTTGCCGTCCGGCGTCCACGACAACCCGTACGAGTCACCGACGAGAAACCAGCTAGGACGGTCGGGCCCCGCCTCGAACAGAGGCTGCTCGACGCCACCGAGAGCCGGCACTACGAGAATCTGCCGCTTTCCCGCCAAGACCCGGACGAACGCTATCCGTTGACCGTCGGGCGACCATGCCGGGGCATGGTCGTCCGCAGCGGCTGTCGTCAGCAGTAGCGGAGCGCTGGCGCTGCCATCGATCGAGCGAACGTAGATGTGGAAGTTGTCTCCGCGCTCGCCATCCCAGGCGAACGCGACAAAACTCCCCGATGGAGACAGCGCCGGATCCAGCTCCAGTCCCGGCAAGCTGGTAATCGGCACTGGCTTCGGCACCGTGGGCGCCGCAGTGCGGAGGCCCAGCCCAACCCAGGTGGCCGCGCCAATGACGGCAAGCGCGAGGATCGCGAGCGCTGCGCGCCGAACGCGCGCGGATCTGAAACCGGTCTTTCCGGGATGTACCGAGACTTGCGGGCGCGTATCCGCCCCCCTGTCTGACGTCGCTTGACCCGACATGGAGTCGGCCGCTGCGACTGCCGCATCCGCAAACGCACCTTCAACCGGCGCGATAAAGCGGTAGCCACGCCGGGGCAGCGTCTCGATGTAACGCGGGTGGTCAGCCGAATCGTGCAGAGCGTCACGCAGCCGGCGCACCGCCGCGTTCAGACCGGCCTCGAAGTCGACGAAGGTGTCGGCGCCCCAGAGTCGATCGCGCAACGCCTCGCGCGTGACGAGCTCGCCCGGCTGCTCGAGCAGCGCCTGCAGCACCGCGATCGATTGGTCGGGAACCTTGAGGCGGGTCGGGCCGTTGCGCAGCTCTCCCGAAGACCCGTCGAGCGTGAACGGGCCGAACCGAATCACCGTGCGCAGCGTCGCCTTACCGGTCATGGCGCGATCGGATTGGTCAAGGAGAGCGTACTACACCTCGCCGAGCCAGCAACCCTCACCAACTTCAGCCCGCAACTAGCGCGCCTTCATCCACTTAAGGAGTGACCTCTTTGTCAGACGGATGTCAGACAGATGCCCGCCAGCTGCCATTGAGGTAGACGACGGCCGGATCGAGCTTCGACTTCGAAGGAGGGGCTCATGCCTTCGAAGCGCGCGCGATGGCTCGTCATCTGTTCGTCCTGTGTGATCCTGTCCGGCTGGTTCGAATCGACCGTTGCCGCTGAGGGAAAACGCGGTCGATGGCCTCTGGTTCATCTCCCGGACCCTGTGGCCCTCCGGGCGACAACCGCGGCACTAGAGGCAGCTGTCGCTCGGCTCGGCGAGGCTGACTGCGGCCAGATCCTGACTGACTTCAACGACGCAAACGGTCGGTCCCTTGCCAGCCAGCTGTCGTCGCTTGCCGTCGACATCGAAAACTACCTGAGGATGATCACGTTCGTCGACGGCACGCGCGAGCAACGATGCGACAGCGGTGCCCTGCTCTTTACCACGCCGGGCAGCCGGGTCGTGCGCGTCTGCTCCGATCAGCTCAAACGGATCGCGCCGCTGAAAGCGGAATACATCATTGCCTCGTTCATCCACGAGATCCTTCACACGCTGGGCCTGGGCGAGAACCCGCCATCGTCCAGTGAGATCACCGCGAGGGTGGTCAGCCGATGCGCGCGCGCGTCCAAGCGGACCTCGGGGCTGACCAACATATCCGACGAGCCACCGCCGTTGGCGGCTCCTTCGGCGTTGCTCGGAATGAATTCACAGACAGCAGTGGGTGGAATTCGGGTTGTGGCTCGACAATCAGGCGCAACTCCGGCTGACGTCGAGACTCGCGCGCTGGAACACATGACGACCATGTTCGAAAACGTCCAGGTACGCGTCGTCTTGCGACTGGATTCACGCCAACCGCCGCGCCCTCTGATCGCACCGATTGTCCCCGACGGTCGAGCGGCAGCCCTACGGATGCGCGACATCTTGCATCGGGGGCAACGTTGCGCCGTGATAGAGCAGGCGGTCCACTGTACGTTTTCTGGGGCCGCGTCGAGCGCGCTGCCGCCAAACATCACGTGGCGCCATCCGTGGTGCTCGGCTCTGCGCTGGCACACGGCCACACACGCATCTTCGAAAAGGCAGCGCACACCCGTTCCGGCGTGATGCGAGCATCAACGGATTGGCGCTTCCCGAATGCCCGGATGTGATCGACGATCAACCAGGAAACGGGGGACTTGCGCCGATGGAGATGATCGCCAGCCTTTCCAATCTCGAAGCGGCGGCGTCGGTTGTTTACGCCGCGATGCCGCCGACGCCCGAGCGGCGGTGGCCGCTGCTCGACGCGCGTTGTGGCACCGCGGTGTGGGTCAAACATGAGAACCATACCCCCGTCGGCGCCTTCAAGGTGCGCGGCGGCCTCGTGTACTTCGATGAGTTGCGACGACTCGAACCGAAAGTCAAGGGTGTGGTCGCCGCGACGCGCGGCAACCACGGGCAATCGATTGGCTTTGCGGCAGCGCGACTGGGGATTGCGGCAGCCGTTGTCGTTCCGCACGGAAATAGCGGGACGAAGAACGCAGCCATGCGCGCGCTCGGCGTCGAACTGATTGAGCAAGGCCACGACTTTCAGGCCTCACTCGAGGCGAGCGCGGGAATTGCGGTGGAACGAGGGTGGCACCAGGTTCCGTCATTTCATCCGTGGCTCGTTCTCGGCGTTGCCTCGTACTCGCTCGAGCTGCTTCGTGCGGCCGCACTCGACGTCCTGTATGTGCCGATTGGGTTGGGCTCGGGCATCTGCGGCGCGATCGCTGTGCGGAACGCGCTGAATCTGAAGACACGCATCGTCGGTGTGGTTTCCGCTTCGGCGCCCGCGTACGCGCGCTCCCTGGCCCTCGGGCGGCCGATATCGCACGACGCCAGCACACGAATCGCCGACGGGATGGCGTGCCGGACGCCGGATCCGAATGCGCTCGACATGATCCGAACAGGCATCGAACGTATCGTTGAAGTCACAGACGACGAAGTGGAAGAGGCAATGCGTGCGCTCTTCAGCGACACCCACAACGCCGTCGAAGGAGCCGGCGCCGCATCGCTGGCGGCGCTGATGCAGGAACGCGACGCCGTTCGCGGTCTGACTGCCGGGATCGTCCTGACCGGCGCGAATGTTGATCCTGAACCCTATGCGAGGATTCTTGCGGGCGGCGCCGCGTGAAACCGGAACGTCGTTTGGCAATGGGTGGTGAGTGCACCGACAACCTGCGGTTACACGCCATGGGAGAGAGGGAAGGGACAAAGGAAAAAGGTAAGGAACGGTCAAAAAACAGCTGGCCTTCTTCTTGCCACCGCGAACGCGTCGTGGAGTGCTGGATTGGCGTGGGGCAGGAAGGCGACCGGCGCGTAGTCCGCCTCGCGGGGTGGTTCGGTGAAGCGCAAGTGCCCGAACTGATGCAAGTGTGTGCCGCAGGCGGTCCGGTCAGTATCGATCTCACCGAGCTCGTCTCGACGGATGCCGCCGGTCTTGAAGCGCTCTCACGCATCCGCGAGCAAGGCGCGATGATTACTGGTGCGCCCACCTACATTCAGCTGAGACTCGATTCCGTGACACGGAAGCCTCGCTCGTCGAAGAGCTGATGGATCCCTTTCGGCGCGCTGAACCATGGCGCGGGGTCTCACCGCAGATTGTGGCAGCGCCTCACAATCGTTCGTGATTCACGCTGGATCTCGCGTCGAAAGACTCGGACTTGAACGTTTTCGCGTGGCTTCGTTCTTGCGGCTGTGTATTTCAAACAGTGATACACGGTTGCCTGCGACGCCTTGTCGCAACCGCGCTCGTGCTCGGGGCCTGTTGTTCCGCGGAGGCCCAGGAACTCGAGCCCGGCTCCTATCAGAATGCACCAACCGGCGTGAACGTCGGAGCCGCCGCCGTGGTGGTATCGCGCGGCAACGTGCTGTTCGACGCCTCCTTGCCGATCGAAGGGGTGCGCGCGGAAGTTGAGGTTCTCGGCCTGACCTACCTGCGGACCTTGGGGCTTCTCGGCCGCGCGGCCAAGTTCGATGTGCAGGTGCCCCTGACGTGGTCTCAGTTTTCGGGCACGGTCGCGGGTGAAGCGCGGACGCGCTCACCGCGCGGCCTGGCCGATCCGCGGCTTCGCTTGTCGGTTAATCTCTTGGGGTCACCGGCGCTGAGTATTCCGGAGTTCGGAAAATATCGTCAGCGGTTCATTGTCGGGGCCAGCCTGCAGGTGGCCCCCCCTCTCGGGCAGTATGATGAAGACCGCTTCATCAATCTCGGCTCGAACCGGTGGTCGTTTCGTCCCGAGCTGGGCGTGTCCTGGGCGGCGCGCCCTCGATTGCTCATTGAAGGCGCTGGTGGCGCATGGCTGTTTACGGCCAACAACAATTACGTCGGCCGGACGCAAGAGCAATCGGCGCTCTACTTCGCAAAGGTGAACGCGATCGTGACCTTCCGGCGTGGGACCTGGGCGGCGGTGAGTTATGGCCGCGCGACCGGTGGCCGGACGCGCGTCGACGGCGTGCAAAGCAACGCGCTTCAGACCAACGACCGTCTCGGGATCACGGTGTTGATTCCGGTGGTCCCGTGGGTCGCCATGCGAGTCGCCTACACGAGTGGATTGTCGACGCGGTTCGGCGCCGATTTCGATTCCGTGGCGATCGGTGGTCAGTATACGTGGTTCAAACGGCCGCCCCGGCCGCCGGCGAAACCGCCAGCAGATGCTGGGGTGCAAAAGGCGCCGTGAACGCCCGGCCGACAGAGATTCGCGTGGTTCGGAAACCCTCAGGCAGAAGCGGCGACTACTGACATGAACCAGACTTCATCCCCCTCACGACTCGACCGTCTGCTGGGTCTGTTTACCGATGTGCATCCGGGCGAGGGAAGAACGGCACTTCTGCTCTCGCTGAACGTGTTCCTCATCCTGATGGCGTATTACGTCCTCAAGCCGGTGCGCGAGGCCTTGATTCTGGGAGAAGGCTCTCCGGAACTCAAAGCGTATCTTTCCGCCGGACAAGTTGCGGTGCTGGCGCTCGCGGTTCCGTTATATGGCCGCCTGGTCGCTCGGTTTCCGCGGATGCGACTGATCAATGTGGTCACCGTGTTTTTTGCCGCCTGCCCGGTGCTTTTCTATGTGCTCGCCAATCTGCACGTGAAGCTGGGCATCATCTTTTTCATCTGGATCGGGATCTTCAACCTGATGATCGTTGCGCAGTTCTGGTCGTTCGCCAACGACGTCTACACAAAGAACCAGGGAGAACGATTGTTCCCAATCGTCGGTTTCGGCGCGTCGCTCGGCGCTGTGGCGGGGGCCCGCATTGCAAACGCTCTGATCGCGCCACTGGGCGTGTATCAGTTGATGCTGGTCGGCGCCGCGACGCTCGTCGTGCAGTTGATGATTACCAATTACGTCAGCCGCCGCGAAGGGTCGAGGACGAAGACGTCCGTTGCCGCCGTTTCCGAAACGGTGCCGAAGACTTCCGGATCGAATGCGTTCGCCCTCGTGTTGCGGACGCGTTACTTGCTGCTCATCGGCCTGATGTTGATGCTGCTCAACTGGGTGAACACGACCGGCGAATACATTCTGGGCAGCATCGTCAAGGATACGGTCGCGCACACGATCGCCGCCGGGCAGTCAGCGGGTTTGGACGAGGAGCAGTTAATCGGGAATTTCTATTCCCAGTACTTCACCTACGTGAATGCCCTCGGCTTGATTCTTCAGCTGTTCGTCGTGTCGCGCGTCGTCAAGTACCTCGGGGTGTCGAAGGCGGTGATGATCCTGCCGATCATTTCGCTGTGCGCCTATAACATCCTGATCTTTTATCCGATCTTGAACGCGGTGCTGGCGGCGAAAGTCGCCGAGAACTCGACCGACTACTCGCTCAACAACACCGTGCGGAACATGTTGTTCCTGCCGTGCACGTACGAAGAGAAGTTCAGCGCGAAGCAGGCGATCGACTCGTTCTTTGTCCGAATTGGCGACGTGTTGTCGGCCGCGCTCGTGTTCGTCGGGACGGCGATCCTGACGCTGGGGCCGCGTCAGTTCGCGTTCATAAACGGGATCATCGTGATCGCCTGGCTCGTCATTGCCTGGCGGGTCGGTCGTCGATACGCCAGCCGGTCGGAAGCGGTCCAACGACCCGTGCCGGCGGTGTGATCGTCGCTCGAGATTACGCGGCGAGCGCCAGACTATCGCGAATCCACGCGAGGTAAACTCTCACGGCTTCGAGCGTCTCTTTTTCAAGTCGCGATCGCAGCACTCGCGCCGTCATCCCTGTCAGCTTCGCCGACTTTACCCGGGCGGCGCCGGTGACGTAAAACGCCCGTCCGGCTGGTGCTGACTGAACGGACAAGACCAGTGCTGCTGCGTCAATCGATCGACTGGCGTAAATCGTTTTATCGGCGATGAGAATCTCGGCCTGACTTTTCGGATAGACCACCAGTTGGTGCAGCGTGAATACCGGATTCGACCCTTCGCTGACCGTGGTCCAGTAAAGCAGTTGGTCCGCACCCTGAAGCGAGGCCTGCGGGAAGTGCTCCAGGTATTGGGTCAACTCAGGAACGAGCAGTTTCAGATTGGCCGCACCGGCGAGAAGCGTGCGAAAGTCGTCGGCCGCCACGCGCGGCGCTTTCTGATCGTGGTACGTGCCGAGCGCTGCATCCCCACCCGTCAAGTACGCACGGGCGTAATCGGCCAGCATCTGGCGCAGCACCTGTGCCGCTTGCTGCGACGACTGCGCATCGTCCCAGCGAACCGCTTCAATCGCCTGAAGCGCACGTTGCGACAAGCGCAGGTCGCACGCGCCGACGCGGCAGGCGCGGAGCGCCGCAAGATCGCGCGCGTCGGGCACAAACCCGGCGAAGGCGGCGTCGGTCACCGGCTGTGGCACCACGGTCGCGTGCGCCAATTCCGCCGCCGTCCGGAAGGCGGCGATATCGCGCACCCAATGGACCAGGCGCTGCATGTCGCCGTCGATGCGGATGGCGCCTACTACGGCAAGTTCATCGCGACCGCTGGTGCTGAGCAGCTTGGCGACAGGCTGAGCCTGATCTACCTGCGCCACCTCGGCCGCCGTGAACTGGAAGCGATCGGTCAGTGTCCGGGTGGCATCCGGCAGGGCGGTCCCCTGAGTCGCGGCCGCCGTATCGAGCGTCATCAGCGCCGCGATCGCGACCAGCGCACTTCGTGGAGTGATGACCACGCGCGTCGCTACGACAATGACCGCGAGATTGAGGTCAGCTTGATCGGCTGTTCGGCATAGTCGTCGATCTCGAAGCCATTCGGGCCGCCCGGTTTGATTTTTGCGGCCGCCGCCATGGTTCCCGATCCGTTGCCCGAGTCGTCCATGTCGAACTGGACAACCGCGAGTTCGTATCCTTCTCGCGGCTTCGCGTTGACGTTGCCGCCGCCGACGAAGAGCATGGGTTTCTCCGTGACCACGGAGATCGTCCGCTTGTTCTCTCCAGACCGCTCGGCGCGAGCCCAGCGGACCACGAACGTGTCGTTGCCGACCTTGATCGATCCGACCGCCGGTGCCTTTCTCAATGCCGTGACCAGCGCCGGGTAACCGCCGTCCTTGAACGCGGCGAGCATGGCCTGGCGGTCCGCGTCAGTCGAGTATTTGTCGATATGGATATCGACGTACGCGGCGCCCGCGAGACCGGCTTCATTTGATACCCGCGCCTGCGCACGGAACGTTTCCGGGGCGGTCGGGCGGCGTGCCGAACCAGGCTTCTGCGGCGCCAGCAGCGAGAACACTATCAACGCAATGGTGGACGAAGACGCAAGCAGCGACATTGGCACTCTCCTGAATCGAGATTGGACGAGGGCCTGTGACCACCGGTCGTTCGCGCGCTCACCATATTTCGTGACCACGTTCCGGCCCCGCCTGTCTTTTCTCGGTGTTTTCAGATCTCACACCCGGCCTTTGCATGTTTGCGGCCGGATTCCAAAGGAGGGAGAGAGGGTGGGACGTGAGCGAGCAAGCAGGAATCAATTCAGGCTCTTGCGCGTCGGCACCGAGACGTATCCGTTTCGTGACCGGACTTTGAAGCCGTCGCGATTCACCCGCACGCGGATGCTGTGATACTTGCCGTCTCCCGGATGCGGTGACGAGTAACCAATCACATATTGCGTGTTGAGCTCCTCGGCGATACGGGCGGTGGCGGCCGCCAGTTCGGTCGTGTCGCGCACGACCTCCGTGTGGCCGCCGGTCTGATTCGTGACCTCACCGAGCGCTTCCGGATTGACGCGCGCATTGATCGCTTGCCGAACCGGCGAGTCAATCGCAACCGCGAAGATGAAGGCATCGGTGCGAAGAAGCGCGGAGCGCAGATCGCGCAGCGTCGTATCGCTGGCCGTATCGGCGCCATCCGAGATCAGCACCAGCGCCGCGCGATCGCGCGGCCGCTGTTCGATCACGGACAACGCGGTAATCACCGTGTCGTAGATCGCCGTTCCGCCCGAGGGGCGGAGGGTATCGAGTGCCGCACGCACCGTGTTGGCCTCGCCCGGCGTGATCCACGAGGTCAGCAGATGCGGCGTATGGTTGAACGTCATGACGAACGCCGCATCCTCAGGCGCGAGCAGTTCGAGCAGAAACCGTTCGACTGCCGCCCGCGCGTCGAGAATTCGCTGACCGAACATACTGTCGCTGATGTCGAGCAGCACACCAAGGCCAACCGGAACACGGTCGCGCGTGAACTGCGTGATCGTTTGCGGATCGCCGTCCTCGTACACGGTGAACGCTTCCGGTGGCAGATCGGGGACGAGACGACCATCTCCGTCACGAACCGTCGCGGTCACGACCGTGACCTCGACGCTCGAGCGAAGCATCCGCGGGGCGCGCGTGATTGGCTGGTTCTGGCCGGCGAGAAGCGCGACGCTGGCAGCCGTCCCCAATAGCGTCAACATGGTGAGACGGCAGCCCCTCGCGTTCACGCCCTCAGTGTACTCCGCGACGCCTCTCGCAGCAGAGGGGTGATCGGGCGGCTCCTCCGGGCTTGACCGTTGCCGCAGCCGTGTGACATAAACGGGGAGATGTTCTCGACGGGCTCGTGCACGTGTTGTTGTCCGGAGCTTCCCGGTCCTCGCGCTGTACGCCTGTCCCCATGAACGTGTAAGTTTCGCAAGATAGGCTCAAATCCAGTTCGAAGGCCCGGAAGACATATGCGCTTCCGGGCCTTTTTTCTTTTAGCCGCGCGGGCCGTGGGCCCGCGTGACCGGAGTCGTTGGATGCAGTGGGTGAGAGCGTTTGCGATTTTGACGGGGATCGCCGCGGTGCCGGCGATCGCAGGAGCCCAGACCACGGGGTCGCCCGCGACACCGGTGACCAGTCCGTCGCAGGAGGGGTTCGTAATGCAAACACCAAATGGTGAGAACCGCCTCGTCGTCGGAGTGACGGCACAGGTTGACGCGCGCGTGCCGGTTGACTCGCCGGACTCCCCGCCCGCGTCATTTTCGATACGAAAAATGCGGCCGACGTTTTCCGGCACGATCGCAAAGTACTTCGATTTCAGGTTCATGCCGGATTTTGGCGGCGGCACCGTCGTCCTGCAGGACGCGTATTTCGACGTTCGGATATCGCGGAAATTCCGCCTGCGCAGCGGCAAGGACAAGACTCCGGTTGGGTACGAAACGTTGCTCGGTGACGCCTACCTCCTCTTTCCGGAACGGTCGCTCGCGTCATTGCTCGTGCCGAACCGCGATATTGGATTTCAGGCTCAGGGAGAACTGACACCGCAGTTGTCGTACAGCGGCGGCGTGTTTAACGGCATTCCGGACGGCGTCAGTTCAACCGCCGACGACACGAATGGCGCCAAGGATCTTGCGGGACGGATTGTCTGGCAGCCGTTTCGATCGGCACAGGCGCCAGGGGTCTTCAGCGGCCTCGGATTCCACGTCGGCGGATCTGCCGGGAAGCAGCAGGGCCCCTTGCCGTCTTTCCGCACTCTTGGCGGCCTGACTTATTTTTCCTACGCCGCCGGCGCCGTCGCGTCGGGCCCTCGGGATCGCATTTCAACCGCCGCCTTCTACTACTTCAAATCCTTCGGCGGCCATGCGGAGTACAGCCGCTCGACACAAGACGTGCTTCGCTCGGGCATCACGTCAACCGTGGCGAATGACGGCTGGGAAATCACCGGGTCGTACGTTTTGACCGGCGAAGCCGCGTCGGATCGCGGTGTGCGCCCGCGGCACAAGCTCGATCCCCCCAACCATCAGTGGGGCGCGTTCGAGATCGCGGCACGATACTCCGAGCTGCACGTGGATCCCGCTGCGTTCCGCGCCGGACTTGCGTCGGCGACATCGAATCAGCGTGCGCACGCGCTAAGCCTCGGCGCCGACTGGTATCTGAACACCTTCGTTAAGTACTACCTGGCCTACGAGCGGACGTCGCTCGAGGGCGGGGCCGGACCGCGACACGAAGACGTCATCGTGCTGCGCGCGCAATTGTTGTTCTAGATGGAGAAGAAGATGAGCACCGGAAAATTTCACACTGTTCGCGCCGCAGTCCTGGGCGCGACCCTGGCTGTGTTTGCCACGTCCGCGTCGGCCCAGACGCTGTTGAACGTGTCCTACGATCCGACGCGAGAGTTGTATCAGGACTTCAATGCCGCGTTTATCAAGTACTGGAAGACGAAGACCGGCCAGAGTATTGCCATCAAGCAGTCGCACGGCGGCTCCGGCGGGCAAGCGCGTGCGGTAATCGACGGCCTTGAAGCCGATGTGGTCACGCTGGCGCTCGCATACGATATCGATGCCATCGCGCAATCGGGATTGACCTCGACCGGCTGGCAGAAACGCTTGCCGCAGAACAGCTCGCCCTACACCTCCACGGTCGTGTTCCTGGTGCGAAAAGGAAACCCGAAGGGGATCAAAGACTGGTCGGATCTGTCGAAACCCGGGCTTCAGATCATCACCGCGAATCCAAAAACGTCCGGCGGTGCGCGCTGGAATTATCTCGCCGCCTGGGGATATGCGCTGCGGCAGCCGAGCGGAAGCGAAGACAAGGCGAGGCAATTCGTCACCGACCTTTATCGAAAAGTGCCGGTGCTTGATTCCGGAGCGCGCGGATCGACGATCACGTTCGTGCAGCGTCGCATCGGCGACGTCTTGCTGGCATGGGAGAACGAAGCGTATCTGGCGCTCGAGGAGTCTCCGGGCCAATTGGAGATCGTCGTCCCGTCGGCCAGCATCCTGGCGGAGCCGCCCGTTGCCGTCGTCGACAAAGTCGTCGATCGAAAAGGTACCCGTGCCGTTGCCGAAGCGTATCTGCAGTACTTGTATTCGCCCGAGGGACAAGAGATTGCGGCGAAGCGGCACTATCGCCCTCGCGATCAGGCGATCGCATCGCGTTTTGCCTCGACCTTTGCCAAGGTAAAACTGTTCTCTGTCGACGAGGTATTTGGCGGGTGGCAGAAAGCACAAAAGACGCACTTCGCTGATGGCGGAGTGTTCGACCAGATCTACAAACCAGGTACACGATGAACATGCGTGCGCAACGCCGGGTCCTTCCAGGATTCGGCCTGACGATGGGGATCACCGTTCTCTACCTGAGCCTCATCGTGCTCATCCCGCTGGCGACACTCCCGGCGCGAACGATGACGATGACGTGGGATGAGTTCCGCGGCACGATCACGGACCCGCGCGTCGTCGCATCGATTCGGTTGAGTCTGGTTGCATCGCTGGCCGCGGCTGCCATCAACGCGATCTTTGGCGCCCTGGTGGCGTGGGTGCTCGCGCGCTATTCGTTTCCAGGCCGCCGGATCGTGGACGCGCTCATCGATTTACCGTTCGCGCTCCCGACCGCCGTGGCGGGCATCGTTCTGACGACCTTGTATGCGCCGACCGGGTGGTTGGGCCGGCCCCTGGCCGAGTACGGGATCACCGTCGCGTTCACACCCGTCGGTATCACCGTCGCGCTGATCTTCATCGGGCTTCCCTTCGTTGTGCGGACGCTGCAGCCGGTGATTGAGGATTTGGATCCCGAAGTTGAAGAGGCCGCGACCAGCCTCGGCGCGACCAGGGCGGGCGTGTTGCTCCGCATCATTCTGCCGCATGTGTTTCCGGCGTGGCTGACCGGGTTCGCGCTGGCGTTTGCACGCGCGATGGGAGAGTACGGCTCGGTGGTGTTCATCTCAGGCAACATGCCGATGCGCACCGAGATCTCGCCGCTCCTCATCATCACCAAGCTGGAGCAGTATGACTACTCCGGTGCGACCGCGATCGCCGTCGTCATGCTGGCCATTTCGTTTGTGCTGCTGCTCGCCATCAATGGCTTGCAGACGTGGGCGAGGCGGCGCGTGGCGCCATGAGCACCGATCGACGAAGCGGGAGATTGTCGGAGCCCCGAGCGGTGCGCTGGGCGATCACGATGGTCGCGCTGGGCTTCGTCGCGCTTTTTCTGATCGTGCCGCTGGCGGCTGTATTCGCCGAAGCGTTCGCCAAAGGATTCGACGCGTATCGTCAAGCGATCGTCGAGCCGGACGCGATTGCCGCGCTCGAGTTGACGCTCATCGCCGCCACAGTGGCCGTCCCACTCAACCTGGTCTTTGGCGTGGCCGCCGGTTGGGCGATTGGCAAATTTCAATTTCGCGGGCGTCATTTGCTGCTCACGTTGATCGATTTGCCGTTTGCCGTTTCGCCGGTGATTTCGGGTCTCGTCTTCGTCTTGCTGTTCGGGCGGCGCGGTTGGCTCGGTCCCTGGATGATCGATCACGGTTTCCAGATTGTGTTCGCCGTCCCGGGCATCATCCTGGCGACCATCTTCGTTTCGTTTCCATTTGTCGCGCGCGAAGTGATTCCGATTATGGAAGCGATCGGGACTGAAGAAGAGGAGGCGGCGCGCGTCCTCGGCGCCGGCGGGTTACAGCTCTTCTTTCGCGTCACGCTCCCGAACATCAAGTGGGGCTTGTTGTACGGCGTCATCCTCGCGAACGCCCGTGCCATGGGGGAGTTTGGCGCGGTGTCGGTCGTTTCCGGGCATATCCGAGGGCTGACCAACACCCTTCCGCTGCATGTCGAGATTCTCTACAACGAGTACAACGCTCAGGCCGCCTTTGCGGTGGCGTCGCTGCTGGGGTGTCTCGCAATCGTCACGCTCATTCTGAAAGCGATCGTCGAAACCCGCGTCGAGCGATCGGCCGCGCCAAACGCGCAGGCGGCGATCGAGGGCATGCCATGGGAATCGAAGTCCGCGGTCTGAGGAAGACGTTCGGCAGTTTCGTGGCGTTGAACGACGTCAGCCTGAACGTCGCGTCCGGCGAGCTGTACGCACTGCTCGGCCCGTCGGGCTCGGGGAAGACGACGCTGCTCCGCATCATCGCCGGACTTGAAACCCCGGACGCCGGGTCGGTCATTCTCGAAGGGGAAGACGCGACCGAGCGGAATCCGCGCGAACGCCGCGTCGGCTTCGTCTTTCAGCACTACGCGCTCTTTCGCCACATGTCGGTGTTCGAAAACGTCGCCTTCGGACTGCGCGTCCGCCCGCGCGCGCGGCGTCCGGACGACGCCGACATCACGCGCCGCGTCAAGGAGCTGCTCGAACTCGTGCAGTTGGATTTCATGGCCGACCGGCGCCCGTCGGAGCTGTCCGGCGGCCAACGCCAGCGTGTCGCGCTGGCCCGTGCGCTCGCGGTGGAACCCAAGGTGCTGCTGCTCGACGAGCCGTTCGGTGCGCTCGACGCCCGCGTCCGTCAGGAACTCCGCCGATGGCTGCGACGCCTGCACGACGACATCCATCTGACCAGCGTATTCGTCACGCACGATCAGGAGGAGGCGCTCGAGCTCGCCGATCGCGTTGCGGTGATGAACCATGGCGTCATCGAACAGGATGGCACTCCAGACGATGTCGTGGAACGTCCGGCGTCGCCGTTCGTCATCAGTTTTCTTGGCACCGTCAACATCTTTCACGGCCGTGTGCAAGACGGCCGCGGCATATTCGGGCCGCTGGCGGTCGAGTATCCGGTCCATTCCGATTCACAGCCGCGTACCGCCGCCGCCTACACGCGACCTCACGAGTTCGATGTCAGCCGCACCGAAACCGGGTCCGGTTTATGGGCCGTCCTCGAGGACGTGACCGCATCGGGCGCGATGGTGCGCCTCGAGCTTGCCGGCGCGCACGGCGGCCTCATACACGCCGAGCTCGGACGCGATCAATTCGAACGCCTCGGCGTGCAGCCGGGGGATCGACTCTATGTCACCCCGCGGAAGGTCCGCGTTTTTGTCGAGTAGATTCAGGTCGAACCCGGGAGAATCCGTCGCACCGCGTCGGACCTTGTAGAATCATGGCCGTGCATGAGACGCTCGATGCCGTGCGTCGAGTCCTGCTCGCGATCCTGCTCGTCGGTCTCGTGGGGACGGCAACGGAGCTGCTCTTGCTGAAGCACGATGAAGGGCCGGCTCAGTTCATTCCCCTGATACTGATCGCGATTGCGCTGGCGGTTGTGGCGTGGCACGCGGTGGACCGAGGGGCGGCGAGCCTGCGCGCACTGCAGATCACGATGGTCTTGTTCATCGTGGCCGGTCCGATCGGCATGTATTTGCATTACCGCGCCAACGTCGAGTTTCAACGTGAGGTCGATCCGGCGATCAAAGGCCGGGAACTGCTGGTCAAGGCGATCACCGCAAAAACGCCGCCGGCGCTGGCTCCCGGGTCGATGTCGCAGCTTGGACTCATCGGGCTCGCCTACGCCTACCGATATCCCGTTCGTCGACGTGGTGACGGAAATATCGCTCGCGCCGCAGGGCGGCCGAGCGCCAGAGGAGAAAACGCATGACTGTTCGAACCGGTTGGGTCATTGGAATGCTGCTCGCGATCGCGGTCGCCGGCCCCGGGCGAACGGTGTCGGCGCAGGTCGGCAAATCGCAGGGTGTGGTCGATGCCAACACCGCGCCGGAAGAGGACCTGGCGAAGATGCCGAACATGAATCCTGCCATGGCCAAGGCGCTCGTTGGTGTGCGGCCGTTCAAGAGCATCACCGAACTGAACACGTTCCTGATCGGTCAGGGGTTGACGCAGGACCAGGCGATGCAGTTCTACGAGAAGGCTTTCGTGCACATCAATCTCAACACCGCGACGCCCGAGGAGATCCTGCTGGTCCCTGGCGCTGGCAAGCGCATGGTGCGTGAGTTTGCCGAGTATCGGCCGTGGAAATCGTGGGCGCAGTTCGACAAGGAAATCGGCAAGTACGTGGGCGCCGCGCAAACCGCGAAGCTCGCGCAGTATTGTTTTATTCCGGTCAACCTGAATACCGCGACTGATGAGGACATTCTCAGCATTCCCGGCGCCGGCCCGCGCATGGTGCGCGAGTTCAAGGAATACCGCCCGTGGAAGTCGTGGGCGCAGTTCGACAAGGAAATTGGCAAGTACGTCGGCCAGAAGGAAACCGACCGGCTGAAACGGTATGTGGTGTTCGAGTAATTCGCGACTGACGGATTCATGAAGGGCGAAATGCTGAGTTCTGAATGCGCCGACGCGGCTTCAGCATTCAATTCAGCATTCCGCGATCGCAAGTTTCAGCCTGTATTCCTCATTCCCGCCGCAATCCCGTTGACCGTCACCATGAACGCGTTGGCGATCTGGGGGTCGGGGGTCTCGTCCTCGCGCAGCCGCCGAAGCAGCTCGATTTGGACCAGGTTGATGGGATACACGTAAGGATTACGGACTTCGATCGATCGGCGCAGCACCGCGTTTTCGGTGAGCAGGCGTTCTTTGCCGGTTGCCGTCAATACTGATTGAGTCGTCATTTCCAACCGACGGCGAAGATCGGTGCCCACCGGTTGCAGGTCCGGCGGGACGAGCCGTCGATCGTACTCGGCCGCGATGCGCGCATCCGACTCGGCGAGGACCATCGCGATCAGATCCAGCGTCGAGCGGAAGAACGGCCACTGCTCGTACATCTGTCGAATCACCTCGAGCTCACCGGAGTCGATCGCCGCGGTCAACGCCTCTCCGGTCCCCAGCCATGATGGCAGGAGCAGCCGCGTCTGCGTCCAGGCAAACACCCACGGGATGGCGCGCAGCGAATCGACGCCTCCTTCGGCGGTGCGCCGGACGGGACGGCTGCCGATCGGAACCGATCCCAGTTCCACTTCCGGTGTCGCGGCGCGAAAGTACTCGATGAAGCGCGGGTCCTCGTAG
>JADMIO010828288.1_pt1 | contig 28978 bp, 27 predicted proteins | sample 8958161 | NCBI WGS metagenome assembly JADMIO01 (sample SAMN16585339, study PRJNA669376) | soil metagenome | isolation source: Crop rotation soil | place: USA: Cullars Rotation, Alabama | collected 2011 | reverse complement strand
CTTTCCCCGCACTTGTATAACACCCGCCTTGCCAATGGCAATTAGAATATTATACAAGTCTCCGGGAGAAATAATTCCTCCGCAGAAATTGATTTTTATAACTGATGAATAACTCATAATTTATTTAAGCAATTGCATTACTATTGTTATCGTCCCTTCTGACGAACGATGGACATTTCAGCCGGATATCTATTCAGCCACAATCCCAAACTCCTTCATTGCTTTGGGAAAGTTTTTATTCTCATGGCCCGGCCTGTATAGTTTTGTTAATGCAAATCGTTGCAGGTTCGTTAGTCCGCCCCATTGTTTTTTTGTTATTTCCCAATTAAACTCTTTTGCTTTTTCCTGCAAAAGTTCCGGAATTTCCTCTATGTTAGCCCATGCAGGATGAGTATTCACAGCCATTGCAGTTGCTTCGCTGTTGGAATATTTTTTTATTAACCCTGCCAGGTATTCATTGTATGCCTTCGCTTCTTCGCTATTACCACATTTCCTGGTTGCCAATTCAATTCTGTCTTCCTTCTTAAACTTACTCCACTCAGAAAGCTTCAGTTTTATACCCGCCGCATCCATTTTAAAACGTACAATCATTGGAATGCAACGAACATTTTCTTCTATAAAGTCTTCTTCGAAATCGAAGTACTCTATATCACTTAGTCCGCGAAATTCTGAACTTCCTATTCTTTCTATTTGTTTACTCATTGTTTATTCGAATTAATACTTTTCGGATTTCCTTTTGCTTTCCCAATTTGTTCATCTCCCGACCTTCTTGCGCACCGTGCAACCTGGCGTAAACTTTCGAAGGACCATGATAGTAGCACTACATCCCGTAACAAAATTAAAATACTACACTACAACGGCATCTTCCTTTTTCAGCACATTTACCTCCGCATCCAAAATTGCTTTTACTTCTGGCCTGCAACTGCCGCAACCCATACCCGCACCTGTAAGCTGGCAAAGCTGCAAATGATCTTTACACCCTTCCTTTATTTTATTCAGTAGGTTGCCTTCGCCAACATTGTTGCAACTGCATACCAGTTTTCCAATAACAGGTTCTGCCGTTTTACCGGAGCGAAGTAGCTGTAACCGTTTTTCGCTCAGCTCCATTTTATTTTCTATCAGGTTGCGAAATTCAAGAAATTCACTTTTATCTCCAATCAATATGGCACCAATGAGACGGTCGTTATGAATGATACATTTTTTATAATATCGTTTAGCTTTATCAATAAACACTACTTCTTCATAAGCAGGATCATCGGGGCATTCTACTTCGCCCATAGAACAAAGTTCGGTGCCGTGCATTTTTAAAATGTTCATCAGCAATGAGCCCCTGTAATATTTTGAAATATCGCCATTAAGATAACGGGCTACTATTTCTGCCTGTTGCTCCGCCGCTGCAGTAATGCCATATAAAAATCCTTTGAACTCTGCAATCTCTCCAATGGCAAAAATGGATGGATCGTTTGTCTGCAGATAATCATCTACCACTACACCACGTTTGCAATCCAAGCCTGCATTTTTTGCAATCTCAATATTGGGAACAGTCCCGATAGCAATAACGATAGCCTGCGCTTCAATCAATAAACCACTTTTTAACCTTATACCAGTAACTTCCTGCTCCCCAAGAAAACGTTCTATCTCATCATTATAATAGATATCTACTCCTTTGCTGGTTAATTCTTCATGAAGCAACTGGCTACCTAATGGATCGAGTTGCCGATCCATTAATCTGGAAATACGTTGCACAATAGTTACTTCCACATTTACTTCACGCAGTGATGCAGCCAGTTCAATACCAAGCAAACCGCCACCAACAATAATTACTTTTCCTTTTGCAGTATCTACATGATCTTTGAAACTATCAGCATCCATACGGCTGCGCATGGTAAAAATTCCTTTTAGGGAAGGCACATCCCGCAACATGGCAGCACGGCTGCCAGTAGCCATCAATAAAACATCGTAGGCGTGTTGGTTACCATTGCTATCTGTAACAATTTTGTTATTCCTGTCAATATGTTCAATACTTACTCCACGATACATTTTTATTTTATAATCATTTTCTTCAGCATCAGTCATCTTTACTAAATTATTCCATGGCAGTACGCCACTGATATAATCCGGCAGTAATACACGGTTATAGAATGGAAAATTTTCTTTGCTGAAAATAGTTATCTCATCACTTGTATTTAAAGACCGGTAGCTTTTTACAAACCCGCAGGCCCCTGCGCCTGCACCTATTACAATTATTTTTTGCTGCGGTTTTCTATATGCGCATACCTGTACGGCAGAGAATTTAAAATCAGGTTCCTTACTTTTTGGGTCTACCAAATTATTGGTAAGATTGTTTGCACGGTTCAAATCGCTGTTTAACACTTTTCCCCAGTGCATTGGCAAAAAACAAACTCCTTTTTTTATATCCAGCGAAAATTTGGCTTTTACCCTTACGTTGCCTCTTGCATTAAACACTTCTATTAATTCTCCATCCTTTATTTTCCTTGTGGCAGCATCGCCTGGATGTATTTCTAAAAACGATTCACTGATATGCTGTTTCAGTTTATTTACTTTTCCCGTTTTGCTCATGGTATGCCACTGGTCCCTTATTCTTCCGGTAGTAAGAATAAGCGGATGTGTTTCATCTGGTTGCTCACTCTGGTTTTCGTCGGAAAAGGAATGAATATTCGCCTTGCGGGATTGTGTAAAAAACTGCTTATCGGTAAATAGTCGCGGGGTTCCTGTATAACCCTGGTTTTCTTTTGAATTTTTAGCTTTCCCTTTTATATAAGGCCATTGTACACTCCTCTTCTCTTTCAATACTTCATAACTCAATCCACTGATATCGATATTTGTTCCCTCAGTTAAAGCTGCATGTTCAGCATATATTTCTGAAAAATTTTTATAGTCAAATCCATGATAACCCATTTTCTGTGCAAAGCGGCAAATAATTTCTGCATCGGGTAATGCTTCGCCGGGAGCATCATTTATTCTCGAAAGATGAGAAACGTAACGGCCAGCGTTGGTCATAGTGCCTTCTTTCTCCGTCCATGCTGCAGCGGGTAATACTACATCTGCATATTTCAATGTTTCCAATTTGCTGGTAACATCCTGCACTACTACAAATTTTGCTTTCTTTAATCCTGCTTCTGCAATTCTTACATCCGGCAAACTTATCAGTGGGTTAGTGCAAAGTATCCAGATAGCTTTTAGCTTTCCCTCGTTCAAAGCGTCAAACATTTCAGTAGCAGTTAGTCCCGGTTTCGCCTGAATAGTACCTAATGGCACTTGCCAGAATTTTTCAACTTCATTTCGATCGGCTTCCTTGGCTAAGTCCCTATGTGCAGGTAATAAATTTGATAGTCCGCCAACTTCTCTTCCACCCATAGCATTGGGTTGACCAGTTAATGAAAACGGGCCAGAACCGGGTTTACCAATATGGCCGGTTATTAAGTTGAGATTGATAAGGGAAAGGTTTTTATTTACACCAATTACACTTTGGTTAAGCCCCATCGTCCACATAGTAATAAATCCTTTCGCATTGCCAATATATAAGGCAGCAAGACGAATATCATTTTCTGTTATGCCACAAATTGCTGCTGCTTCTTCAATTGTCCTTTCGAAAACTGTTTCGCGGTATTTATCAAATCCATTTGTATGATCGTTGATGAAATCGAAATCAATATTCCCTTCTTCAATCAAACACCTGCCGATAGCATGATGAAGTGTAACGTCTGTTCCGGGATTTAATTGCAGATGCACATCAGCTATCGAACAACTTTGTGTTTTTCTCGGATCGCTTACAATTATTTTCAGATCGGGATTTTTTTCCCTTGCCGCTTCTACCCTTCTCCACAAAATTGGATGGCACCAGGCAGGATTAGCGCCGGCTACAAAAATTACATCGCACAATTCAAGATCGTCGTAGCTAACCGGCACACTGTCTTCACCCAGGCTCATTTTATAGCCAACCACTGCGCTGCTCATGCAAAGACGTGAATTGGTATCAATATTATTACTGCCGATAAAACCTTTTATCAATTTATTGATTACATAATACTCTTCGGTCAGGCATTGGCCGCTTGCATAAAATGCAACTGAGTCAGGGCCATACTTATCAATGAAAGTTTTAAATACAGCCGCTGTTCTTTCCAGTGCTGTGTCCCAACCTACCCTTTGCCGTGGCTGATTTTTATTATACCGCATTTCAGGATATAATAATCTATCGCTTCTATCATTTACAGTATAGTGCAGGTTCATTCCCTTGGAACAAAGCATACCTTTATTCACCGGATGGCTTTTATCTCCTTCCACACTAATACGCCCTTGCTCATCTTTATTAACGACAATACCACAACCTACTCCGCAATAGCAGCAGGTTGTGGCAAAACCGGTCGGCGATGATATTTTATTTATTCCATTCACTATGCTATCGCGGGTGATGATTTAATTTCGGAAACCTTATCTGTCTTAGCAAAACGTGTAAATAATATAATAAGCGATACTACAATAGCAATGATACCGATGTACCTGAATGCTTCGAGGTAAGTAATGTTCTTACTCTTGAATAAAAACCCAAACATCATTCCCCCAAGATTACCACCCGCACCTACTATACCGGCTACCAATCCCCCATTCTTCTCATTAATGAATGGAGTAATAGCATACGTAGCCCCATTTGCCATTTTAAGAAATAATGCAAAAGATATCATAGAAAAAATAGCCATGCCAAATGATCCGGATTTAGCGAACATCAGTAACCCAAAGCCTTCCAGCAATAAAACACCGGCTAATAAAAAACCTTTGCCCCTTAGTCCGAATTTCTTTCCTACTTTATCTGCAAATATTCCACCAAGTGCACGGGCAAAAATGTTCATAAAGCCAAACATACCGGCCCAAAAGCCTGCGTTGCTCTGGCTCAGTTTATACTCCTGTACAAAATGTAATGCTGCTACATTATCGAATGTAATTTCCATTCCAAAACAAACAGCATACGCTAATGCCAGTGCCCATATTCTCCAATCTTTTAAAATAGTGTAATCTGTTTTTGTTTTAATGGCTTTTATTTTTCCAATTTCATCATAGTTGCCGGCGGGAGTATCTTTTGTAAAGCGATAATAGAAAAAAGCCATTACCAGCATCAGCACACCGGGAACTATCATGGCATATCGCCATGATTCTGATTTAGTAAATCCCAATCCAACTATTGCAGCAAAAATTAAAGGCATCACCATATTGGTAATACCGCCACCAAGATTACCCCAGCCACCGGCAACAGCATTGGCAGTACCTTTTATATTAGCAGCAAACATTTGCGATGTATGAAACTGTGTAATAACGAAAGATGCACCAACTATGCTAATAGCCAAACGAAATAATAAAAATGTTGTATAATCTTTTGCCAGCCCTACACACATTACCGGTATAGCTCCTATCAGCAATAATGCAGTGTATGTTTTTCTCGGGCCCCAGGTATCGCACAGTTTTCCGATTAGCAACCGGGCTATGATGGTAGCTGAAACTGAAGCGATAATAATATTTCCGATTTGACCCTTATCTAAATGCAAATCTTCTTTAATGGTAGGCATTAATGGTGCCAGCCCAAACCATCCAAAAAAACAAACAAAAAATGTAAGCCAGGTAATATGGAAAGTTCTCATTTGAATTCCCTTTCCGGAAAATATATTGAGCTTTGTAAGCGGTTGATTATTGATTGATGACATATAAAAAAGTTTGAAGTGTAAAAATTTGTTTCCCTTCTGCTATAATTTGTAGCCAATGCCAAAGCCCGGAAGCCATTTACCATTGCTGGCAGCTGTTTTTGCATTATAGTAGAATGGCACCTGCACCACCAGGTGTTTATATGCCATTGTAAAACCAAATCCTGCGGAAGGCATTACAGCAGAATTTTTTTTGGCACCCGCAGCTACTTTATCTTCTTTAATACGGACTGAAGGCAGAATCCCGATTCCAAAACTCCAGGGTTTATTGATCAGTTTTAAACTCGGGCCACAAAAATTTACATAGCCGCCATCATTTACATAACCGGCTACAATCATTCCATCCCATGCAACCATGGTTGCTTTTGTTTTGGGAGGAGCTTGTGCATTGATTGAGCTAAAAGAAAAAAATGTCACTACAATACAAATGGTTTTGATACTTAGTTTCTTCATACTTTTGTTTTGGTTTTAAGTTGTTAGTCAATTTAGAATCTCCCCCGGCCGGAGCTTCCATTTCGAGTCGGGGTTTTTTATTTTCACTGCTTTTAATCTTCTATTCCGATAAATACTTTTCCTTCCTCCACTTTCACCGGGTATGTTTTTATCGCACATTCATCACCATTTAAACACTCACCTGTTTTTAAAGAGAAGGTTCTCTTATGAAATGGGCATGCTACTTTAGGTTCGTCACTTTGCGAGCCAATCATGCCACGGCTTAGTGCCATTTGCTGGCGGTGCGGACATTCATTTTGTGTGGCATACCATTCGTTGCGTCTTGTAAAATGAAACAAAGCAATTTGTTGCTCCTGGTATTTTACACATACACCACCATTTTCCGGAACATCTTCTGCAAGGCATGCGTAAAACCATGTCAAAGTTTTTTCAAGTGTCATCATGTCGATAATAGTTTACGTGTTGCTGATAGTTAAAACAAGCCCGTCCGGCCCTTCAACCGGGCGGGCAATCGTTAGTTAAAAAAATGGCGTCGAAAAATGGCAAACAATCGTGCAGGAACACTGGTTTTCAGTCAGGATATAGTATGTGCTTAATACGGCAAATCATTTTTTACGTAGCCTCTTTTACTTCCACTCGCTTGCTCTTTTCTGTTCTCTCATTTCTTCAAACTTTACCGAAGGATCTTTTTCTTCCGGTGCATTTACAAAATGATTGAATCTTTTTCTTAATTCGGGTGTTTCAATAGCTGCTTTCCACTCACACTCATAAGTAGCAACGTGTTTTTCCATATCGGCTTCCCATTGGCCATTCATGCCCAGTGCATCGTCAATTACTACGCTCCTTAAATAATCGATGCCACCTTCCATTTTATTTAACCATGGTGCAGTACGGGTAAGCGGGTCAGCTGTCTTTACATAAAACATTAAAAAGCGATCCAAATATTTAATGCAGGTTTCTTCATCTATATCTGTGGCAAATAATACTGCATGCTGAGGCTTGCTGCCCCCATTACCACATACATACAGGTTCCATCCTTTTTCTGTGGCAATGATTCCAAAATCTTTACTTTGTGCTTCGGCACATTCACGGATGCAACCACTTACGCCACCTTTTAATTTGTGGGGTGAACGAAGACCGCGGTAACGTTCTTCAATTTTGATTGCAAAACTTACACTATCATGCAATCCAAAACGGCACCAGGTACTGCCCACGCAGCTTTTTACAGTACGCAAACTTTTTCCATACGCATGTCCGCTTTCAAAACCAGCTGCTATTAGCTCTTCCCAGATGTTTGGCAAATCGCTGAGGTGTGCGCCAAATAAATCTATTCTTTGACCTCCGGTTATTTTTGTATAGAGATTATATTTTTGTGCTACCTGGCCAATCACAATTAATTTTTCGGGAGTAATTTCCCCACCGGGTATTCTTGGCACTACAGAATAAGTTCCGCCTTTTTGAATGTTGGCAAGAAAGCGATCATTGCTATCCTGTGCAGTGGCATTGCCTTTCTTCAATATAATTTCATTCCATAAGCTGGCAAGAATAGATGCAACAGGTGGTTTGCATAATTCACAACCATCTCCCTTACCAAACATGTTTAATACATCTTCGTACGTTTTTATTTTATTAATTTTTACTAGATCAAATAATTCCTGGCGGCTGTAATTAAAATGTTCGCATAAAACATTTCTTACCAGCTTGCCCTGGCCCTTCATGGTATGTACCATCAGATCTTTCAGCATAGGAACACAACCTCCGCAACCTGTTCCTGCTTTCGTACATTTTTTTATTGCCTCTACATTCTCGCAACCATCTTTTGTTACACTATCACAAATCATTCCTTTGGTTACAGCTTCGCAACTGCATATCAATGCATCATCCGGTAAGCCGGTAACACCAGAACCACTTTCTGCTTCTCCTCCCCTGCTGCCTAATATTATATCTTCTGGGTTTGGGGGCAATACAATTTTATTCTTGCATGTTTGCAACAGCATATTATATTGCTCTGCATCGCCAACGAGTATACCACCTAGTAATACTTTACCATCTTCACTGATATTAATGCGCTTATAAACACCTTTGTTATTATCATTTATTGCAATTGTTTTTATAGCGTTGCCAGTTATGAATGGATCGCCAAAAGAAGCAACATCTACACCAATGAGTTTCAATTTGGTACTCATATCGTAGCCGGTAAATGTTTTGTCTGCTCCCAATAGATTATCTACTACTACCTGTGCCATTTCATAGCCGGGAGCCACAAGGCCATAAATCATGCCTTCATGCAAGGCACATTCACCAATGGCATAGATATTCTTATCGGTTGTTTGTAATTTATCGTTTACTACAATGCCACCACGCTGTCCTACCTGCAGTCCTGATAATTTTGCTAATTCATCTCTTGGTTTAATGCCTGCAGAGATAACCAGCATGTCTACATCAATTTTTGTATCGTCGGAGAATTGCATACCAGTAATATGATCATCGCCCAGTATTTCAGAAGTATTTGTGTTGGTAAGAATTTTCAACCCGATGTTTTCTAATTTTCCTTTCAGCAGATTACTGCCCACTTCATCAATCTGGCGGGGCATAAGACGGGGAGCAAATTCAATAACCGATGTATCAGTAACACCCAAATCGATCATTGCTTTGGCAGCTTCTAATCCTAAAAGGCCGCCACCTATAACAGCACCTTTCTTTGCTTTTTTTGCATAAGCCGTCATTAATTCCAGGTCTTCAATTGTTCTATATATAAATACACCATTCTTTTCTGTACCCGGAATAGGGGGAACAAATGCCGCGGAACCTGTCGCAAGAATTAATACGTCGTAGGGTACAGTAAGCCCTTTGTGAGAGTCAACGGTTTTTGCTTCGCGGTTTATTTGTGCAATCGGATCGGCAAGATGGAGAGTGATATTATTTTCTGCATACCAGCTGGCAGGAGCCATGGTTAGATCTTCCGCAGATTTACCTGCGAAATATTCGCTGAGGTGCACCCGATCGTAAGCGGGCCGAACTTCTTCGCCAAATACGGTTATATGAAAGGTGCTGGAATTATCTTTGGCCAACAGTTTTTCGCAAAACTTATAACCAACCATGCCGTTACCGACAACTACAATCTTCATGCTATTAGAATTTAAAGTCATTAATTATTCTGTAGCATGACAAGGAATCGTTACATTATAAATAAATTGTATTTAATATTTTTTACTAATTACAAGCGTAAAAATGTTATTAAGTATGATTTATATAATAAATATAGGAATTAAATCATTTCAAATAAAAAAAATATATAACATATTTTTAATTATAATATAATATTTTTTAAAGGCATTTTCCCACCCAGAAACTCAATTGATATCTATTTTACTAACAATCGGCTTATATTTCATTGATTTTAATATATTTACACACCCATTTTTTCATTGTTACTCCTGGTTTGGGAATGATTTCTATAAACCGGCTAATTGAAAAAATTAAATTTCGGTAATTTAATTTCATATTTTATTTATTTATAATATATAAATTTTGAAATTATAGTGTTTAGAAAATTATAATCGGAAATCAGGGAAATGGATCTCCAGCCCGATTTTCAATGTGCAGTCGAAGGGACGAGGATATTAGTACTGCAGCTGGTAAACATATTATATTATAACCGTGTAATTGCTATAAACGCCTTTATGAAAAAATCAAAAAACGATTGCGACCTTAAAAGCTGTTCTTTTTGCAAACTTTGCCTGAAAGAATGGTTACCTGCTATAGATGCCAACCGGCAAACACTGCATGTAAAAAAAGGAGAGGCGTTTATTGTTGAGGGGGAAAAAGTAACCGGTGTATACTTTGTATATGAAGGTGCCGTGAAAGTGCATAAAAAATGGGGCGAAAAGGAATTGATAGTCCGCTTTGCTAAAAAGGGTGATATTGTGGGGCATCGCGGACTGGGTAGCGATAGCTTATATCCAGTATCGGCGACAGCAATAGAACCTACTACGGTTTGTTTTATAGAGATGGATTTTTTCCTTACTTCCTTAAAAGTTAACCAGAACTTTTTATTCCAGCTAATGATGTTCTTTGCCGAAGAGCTGAAAGTTTCTGAAAAGAAAATGCGCAACCTTGCCCATATGCCAGTGAAAGGTCGTGTGGCATTGGCCCTTCTAACGTTGCATGAAAAATTTGGTGCATTACCGGATGGTTTTATAGATCTGATTCTTACCAAACAGGATTTGGCATCGTACACGGGCGCTACTTACGAAACAGTGTTTCGTGTACTCAACGAATTGGCTGATGAGGGACTAATAAAACTTTCCGGAAAAACGATTGGTGTTTTAGATAAGCAAAAGCTTACCGAAATTTCGAGCAGGCCGGAATAATTACTGTGGCTGTAACTCTTTTTCTTTTGCTATCCATTTACGGTTAGCAAAGTCTCCAAAAGTTTCATAACTGGTTTTTTCTTTACTGAATGTTTCGAATAATCCATCCAGTGTTTCCAGCAACTGATCTTCGTTGAGGCTGTCTTTATACTTGGTGTTCAGCCTTTCACCAACTCTGTCGCCACCGATATGTAAATTATATTCTCCATAAGCTGTACCTATAAAACCAATTTCTGCTGCGGGAGAACGGCCGCAACCATTGGGGCAACCTGTCATGCGCAAAACAATTTCATCGTTTTGCAGATTATATTTTTCTAATACGGGTTCTATTTTTGAAATCAGCGTTGGCAAATAACGTTGCGCTTCGGCTAAAGCCAATGGACAGGTATTGAAAGCTACACAGGCCATGGCGTTTTTTCTTACTGCGCCGGCTTGCTCCGTATGATTGATAATTCCGAACTGCTGCAACAATGCTTCAACGGCTATTTTATCTTCCGGTTTAATATCTGCAAGAATTACATTCTGATTTCCGGTAAAGCGGAAATTTGCTTTTCCGGTAGTAGCAATTTCCAGCAATGCCGTTTTTAATGGTACTTTTTCATCGTCCAGCACCCTTCCATTTTCTACAAACACGGTATAGTACCAATTGCCCAGATGATTTTGTTTCCAGCCGTAGTGATCTTTTCTTGAAGTAAAGGTGTAAGGTTTTGTTTCCTCTAATTTAAAACCACAACGTTTTTCGAGTTCTTCCTTAAAAGGCCCGACACCTAACTTATCGATGGTATATTTTAATCTTGCTAATTTTCTATCGCTTCTGTTACCATGATCCCGTTGAATGGTCATGATTTCATAAACAGCTTTCAAAACATTTTCTTCCCCTCTTACAAAACCGAGCACTGTTGCCAGTCTTGGATATGTATGGGCATTACCATGTGTAGCACTTAAACCTCCGCCTGCTGCAATATTAAAACCAACGAGTTTTTCATTTTCAATTATCGCAATCAAGCCTACATCATTGGTCAGTACATCAATATCATTATTGGGGGGAATAGCTATACCGATTTTAAATTTTCTTGGCAGGTACATGTCCTGGTACAAAGGATCATCTTCCTTCTTATCTGCAATCATTTCTTCATCGAGCCATATATCGTAGTACGCCCTTGTTTTGGGCAAAGCCATTACACTTAGTTTATCAGCATACGCAAAAACTTCTGTATGAAGGGGAGATTCATCCGGATGTGCAGAGCAGGTTACATTCCTGTTTACATCGCCGCAGGCTGCAATAGAATCTAAATGAAGGGTATTAAAAGATTGTATCGTGGGCTTGATATGCGATTTTAAAATACCATGCAGCTGCACCGTTTGACGGGTAGTAATTTTTATTGTACCTGTAGAATGTTCGCCTGCTATATGGTGCAAGCCTATCCATTGCTGCGGTGTAAGAAACCCACCGGGTAATCTGAGGCGGATCATATAAGAGTATAACCACTCCAGTTTTTTATTACTGCGCTCTTCCCTTCTGTCACGATCATCCTGCTGATATAATCCATGAAATTTTATCAGTGACTGATCATCTTCCCTTAATGATCCTGTTATATCGTCCTGTAAACTTTCTTTTAATGTTCCCCGCAAGCCATCGCTGGCTTTTTTAATTCTTTCTACAGGTGATAAATTATTTTTTGTACTCATAATTATTTTTGTTTGTCATCGTCCCCTCGGGGCTATATTCACTATTGGCAATTCACCATTGCCAATTAATACACATCCTTCTCGTACCGGTTTGCCTCTTTCATTGCATCTAAATATTTCCTGGCATCTTCTGCTGTTTTATTTCCCTGCTCTGATATTATTTGCAACAGGGTATGCTCTACATCTTTCCCCATCGGGTCTTTTGTGCCGCTGATGTATATATAAGCACCTCCGTCTATCCACTGGTATAATTCTTTTGCCTGTTGCAACATTCTGTGCTGCACATAAATTTTATCCTGTTGATCTCTTGAAAAGGCGAGGTCTAATTTATTCAGCACACCAGTTTGTACATAATTCTGTATTTCTGTCTGGTATAAAAAGTCGGTGATGAAATGTTGCTCACCAAAGAAAAGCCAATTGCGGCCACTGGCCCCGGTTGCATCTCTTTCAATTAAAAAAGAACGCATGGGGGCTATACCTGTACCGGGCCCAATCATGATAATATCTTTCTCCGGGGCGGGCAATCTGAATGCCCTGTTTTTATGAACATAAAAAGAGATGGCAGTTCCATTGGGTTGATCGCCGAGAAAATCGCTGCATAAACCAAACTTCTGCTCATCCTGTGCCAGGAAACGGTTTCTTGCTACAATGATATGCACTTCACTTTCCTGTGCTGCAGGTGCTGATGCAATAGAATAAAGTCTCGGTGCAATTGGTGATAATATTTTTACTACTTCTATAAATTGTTCTGCATTCTTTACGGGATAGATTCTCAATAAATCTACCAAATCCATTCTTGTATCCGGAATTTCCTGCTGAATGATGGCTGCATATTTTTTTACAGCGGAAGTAAGCAGGTAGCAAATGTTCAGGTGATTGGTCAACAATTCCCTTACTGAAGCTGTTATTTTACTTGTTACTACTTCTGCATTTGCATCTACGCCTGTTAAAGAGATTATTTTTTCTACAACATCAAACCTGTTCTTTGGAAAAATACCGATAGCATCCCCGGGCACATACTCAATGGCTTCATCGGTTGCAATTTCTATATGATAGGTTTGTTTATCCGATCCCCGGTCATTCAGGTTTATATTGGCAAGTATAGTTCCTTTATAATATTTTTTTGTATTGGCTTTAGTTAGTTTAGCGGGTGCCGGACCGTCTACATGTGCAACAGCTTCATGTGCCTCTACGGTAGCCAATACTTTATCAAACCAGGCCAAAGCATCTTCTTCGTAATCAACATCACATTTTTGTAAATCAACTACCCGTTTCCCACCAAACTTTTGAAACTGTGCGTCCACATCTTCTCCGGTTTTGCAAAACATCGGATAAGAAGTATCACCCAATGCCAGCACACTGAATTTAATATTATTTAAGTTCAGTTTATTTTCGTGTATGTAATCGTAGAATTTTTTTGCAGGTATGGGAGGCTCGCCTTCGCCTTGTGTGCTGATAACAACAAAGAAATACTCTTCTTTTACCAAATCTGTAATTCTGTATTGGCCCAGGTCTACCAGTTTTGCATTCACCCCTTTCTTCTTTGCTACGGTTGCTAATTGAGTAGCCAGTTTTTTTGCATTGCCCGTTTCAGTACCAAATGCCAGTGTTATTTTTTTAACTGTTGCGGGTGCCGCATGGCCATTTCCATTGGTAGTTGCTACAGCATAGCCATTACCATCTTTTACCAATCCATTCAGGTAGCCGTTTATCCAAATCAATTCATCTTTGGTAGATGTATTAATTAAATCATGTAGTTGTTTTAGTCTCTCTTGCGCCAGCATATCCTTTATTTTATTGCCAATTCATTAAATACTGATCCTGTTGTGTGGTTATTGCCAAACCAACTGAATTGTTTGTGCAGGTTTACCACATCGCCAACAATTACCAAAGAAGGGGAGCTAAATTGTTTGTTCTTAAAATCTTCAGCACAATTTTGCAATGTTGTTAGATGTACCTGCTGATGAACAGTAGTTGCCTGCTCGATAACCGCTAACGGAGTTTGTGCCCTGCGTGTGTAACGCAACAGCAATTCAGCGAGGTCGGTTATATTTTTAGCTGCCATATAAAATACCAGCGTGTCATTATTATGGGCCAGGCTTTTCCATTTTTCGGAACTATAATAACTGTTTGGATTAAACGTGAGCAACTGCACTCCCTGCGAAAATCCTCTTGCGGTTAGCGGCATGCCTGCATAAGCAGAGGCACCTGCGGCGGCTGTTATTCCCGGAATAATTTCGAATTCGATTCCGCTTTCTATCACTGTCTGTAGTTCATCCAGCACATTACTAAAGAAAGCAACATCACCACCTTTCAGGCGTAACACCAGCTTTCCTTCTGTTGCATGGTCAACTATCAGTTGGTTTATTTCAATCTGCGAAATGGATGCATCGTTGTATCCTTGTTTTCCTGCATAAACAATTACTGCATCTTTCTTTGCATTCAATGAAATAATATCGGGGTTTACTAACCTGTCAGTAATAATCACATCAGCTTCACCAAGGCAGCGTTGCAACTTCACCGTAATGAGTTCTGCATCTCCCGGACCAGCTCCGGCTAATATCACTTTTCCTTTATTCACTGACATGTTATTATTTTTTATTGAAACAATACCGCAGCTACTGTGCTGTTGCTTGTTTCGTCTATTAATATGGCACTGCCATTGATGTTTATTGTATCATAAGAATCATACACTAATGGAGACGCTGTCTTAATAACCGCTTTCACCACTTCATTTAATTTCACACCACCTTCCACTGGCTGCTGTTGCAATGTATTTACATCTAATTTATATTCTACTGAGCGTACAACCGACCTGACCAGTCTGCTGTTGTGTTGCAGATAATATTTATTGCCTGGTTGCAGTGGCTTATCATCTAACCAGCATAATAATACTTCCAGTTCATTTCCGGTTTTAGGAAGATTATCGGCTTTTACAATTGTATCCCCGCGGCTAATATCAATATCTTCTGTCAATTGTATTACCACCGGCTGTGGTGCAAATGCTTCTTCTACTTCTATTCCTCCTACTTCCAGTTTTGCAATAGTTGTTTCATGTCCCGCTGGTAGTACCTGTACTTTATCGCCTTTCTTATATATACCGCTGATTATTTTTCCGGCATATCCCCGGTAGTCGTGCAGTTCTTCAGTTTGTGGCCGGATAACATATTGAACCTGGAACCTTGCATCGGTATAATTGATATCATTGTCCAATTCCACGTCTTCCAGGAATTCCAGCAAGGGCTTCCCTTCATACCAATCAATTTTTTCTGATTTATCAACGATGTTATCGCCGTTCAATGCACTCATTGGTATATATGTTACATCTTTCAACCCCAACTGTTTTGCCACTTCTGCATAATCAATTACAATGTTGTTGTACACATCCTGGGAGTATTCAACCAAATCCATTTTATTGATCGCTACTACGATGTGTGGAATTTTCAGCAACGACGCTATGATTGAATGACGGCGTGTTTGCTCTACCACACCTTGTCTTGCATCTACCAATATAATTATCAGGCTTGCATTAGATGCGCCGGTTATCATGTTCCTTGTGTACTGTACATGGCCGGGTGCATCTGCAATAATGAATTTTCGTTTTGGTGTAGAGAAATACCTGTACGCTACATCGATTGTAATACCCTGTTCTCTTTCTGCACGTAAACCATCTGTCAGCAATGCTAAATCCACCGAACCGTCGGTGCGGTTCTTGGTAGATTTTTCCAGTGCTTCCAACTGATCGATCAAAATATTTTTACTGTCGTACAGTAAGCGGCCAATTAATGTGCTTTTGCCATCATCCACACTTCCTGCTGTTATAAATCGTAGTAAATCCATTGTCAATTTTTTAATACTATTTTTTTGTTATCAGCTGCATTGCTACTATCCTCGTCTGTTGCATCCCACTCTTCGACTGTAGTAATTCTATTCAGCAAATTGCAATACCCTGTTCTTTTATTATTAATCTTTCTATTCAACTTTTTTATTCAACCCCTTCGGGGTTATAAGCGACCCCATACACTATTCACCATTCCCTATTGACTAGAAATATCCGTTCTTCTTCCTGTCTTCCATCGCCGCCTCTGTTACTTTATCATCAATTCTTGTTTCTCCACGCTCACTGATTTTTGTTGCAATTATTTCAGTGATCACTTCATCCAGGTTTGATGCGGTTGATTCTACTGCTGCGGTGCAGGTCATGTCGCCTACTGTTCTGTACCGGACTCTTTTTGTTACGATTTTATCTTCTGCTGAAGGCTGTACATATTCACTCATCGCTACCAGTTGTCCTTCATGTTCTATTACTTCACGGTCATGCGCAAAATAAATGGAAGGCAAGCCGATATTTTCCTGGCGGATATAATTCCAGATGTCAAGCTCCGTCCAGTTGCTGATAGGGAAGCAGCGAACATTTTCTCCTTTATGAATTCTTCCGTTGAAAGTGCTCCATAATTCAGGACGTTGAAGTTTTGGGTTCCATTGCCCAAACTCATCCCGCACAGAAAATATTCTTTCTTTGGCCCTTGCTTTTTCTTCATCTCGTCTTGCTCCGCCTATACATGCATCGAATTTGAATTCTTCGATAGTATCTAACAAAGTGTACGTCTGCAACCAGTTGCGGCTTGGAAATTTTCCTTTTGGCTCTGTCAGGCTTTTTGCTTTGATAGTGTCTTCCACTTTTCTTACAATCAGCGTGGCACCTACTTCATTTGCCAGCCAGTCACGGTATTCCAATGCTTCGGGAAAATTGTGCCCGGTATCTATATGCACCAGGGGAAAAGGAATTTTGCCGGGAGCGAATGCTTTCTTAGCTAAGTGCACCAGTGTAATAGAATCCTTTCCACCACTGAACAATAAAGCAGGTTTTTCAAACTGCGCCGCTACCTCACGAAAGATGTGGATACTTTCTGCTTCCAGTTCCTGTAAATAATCTAAATGATAATTGCTCATAATAATATTTTGTAATCAGTAACCTCTGTTCATTCTTTAAGATCGTCGTTAATGTGTTGACCAATGATATGCAGCTGAAGTGGCCGCCGATCGGCGGAAGAGACGATCATGCGTGTTAATGTCGCTCATAAAATAATTTTTCACTTCGTTGCGTGCAACCCACATTCTTTCTGGCTCGCTTCCCACCACCAACGACCAGCACGGGCATCTTCACCCGGCTCTATAGCCCTTGTGCAAGGGGCACAACCAATGCTGATAAAACCTTTATCGTGCAGTGTGTTGTACGGCACATTGTTTTCGTTGATGTACGCAATCATTTCATCGTAACTCCAGTTGATAAGGGGGTTGAATTTATATAAATTCCTTTCCGCATCCCACTCTATCATCGGCATATCTTTCCTATTGTCCGATTGTTCGGCCCTTAAACCTGTAATCCAAACCGCAGCCCCTTCCAATGCACGGTTCAATGGTTTTACTTTTCGGATGTAGCAGCAGGCTTTCCTGTTTTCTACAGACTCATAAAAACTATTCATTCCTTTGGCAGTTACAAATGTTTCTACATCTGCGGCATCAGGGAAATAGATTTTCATGTTCATTTTATACCGGGCATTTGTCTTCTCAATCAGATCATACGTTTCATAAAACAATCTCCCGGTATCCAATGTAAATATTTCTACAGGAATTTTATTCTTCCCAATAGCATCTGTTATCACCTGGTCTTCCTGCCCAAGGGATGATGAAAAGACAACTTTGCCGGGAAACATATCAGCAACAAGCTGTATGGCACCCGGCAAGGAACTTTGTTCTATTTGTTGTATTTGTTCTTTCGTCAACATTTATTATAAATTCGGCTGCGGGGTATATCGCAGATAAGGTTTAACAACTTTTACCCCTTTCGGGAATTTTTTGATAGCATCTTCTGTAGATACTGCCGGAACTACAATTACATCTTCGCCATGGTTCCAGTTGGCTGGTGTAGCCACACTATGATTGGCAGTTAATTGCAATGAATCAATTACCCGCAATACTTCAAAGAAATTTCTTCCGGTAGAAGCAGGGTAAGTAATAAATAATTTAATTGCTTTATCAGGACCTATGATAAACAAAGAACGAACCGTGGCTGTTGCAGATGCATTTGGGTGTATCATATCATACAGGGTTGCAACTGTTCTGTCTTCATCAGCAATGATGGGAAAATCAACATTACAATTTTGCGTTTCGTTAATGTCTTTTATCCAGCCTGCATGTTTCTCTAATCCATCTACACTTACAGCCAATACTTTTACATTACGTTTTGCAAATTCTTCTGCTAATAAAGCTGTTCTGCCCAACTCTGTTGTGCATACGGGTGTGTAATCGGCAGGGTGAGAAAAGAGCACCCCCCATCCATCGCCTAAATATTCATACAGATCGATTTCGCCAACAGAAGTTTGTGCTTTAAAGTTGGGAGCTTTATCCCCTAAATGTAATGACATAGTATATAATTTTAGTAGACTTTAATAAAAGTCAAAAATACGGCATTAAAAATACCCTACCAAGCCTGTGGACTGTTAATTCTGAAATATTTTTAGCGAACAATCGTTGGTAATAAGTAATGCTATATTAAACAACGAGATCTTTCAGGGTGCGGTTTTCTACAATGCCTAAAGTGGCATCCCGTACCTGAATCATCATATCGTGAAGGCCGCAATGTTTTTCATTGCAGTTTTTGCAACGTTCGTAGAAATAGAGACTTACGCAGGGCAGCATAGCTATTGGCCCGTTTATCAAACGAATGACAGTTGATACTTTTACCTTTTCGGGTTTCTGCTTTAAGAAATAGCCACCCCCTTTACCTTTCTTACTGTCAAGTATATCCGCTTTCTTTAATTCCAGCAGAATGCTTTCCAGGAATTTAATAGGTATTTTCTTTTTTGCTGCAATTTCAGAAATAAGCACAGGACCTTCATTAAATTTTTCGCTGAGGTATGTCAGCGCCTTAAAAGCATATTGCGATTTTTTTGACAGCATAAACTAAATATACTTTATTCAATGACTAATTCGTAATTCACCGGCGAATTTTTCTTTAGCATGGCCGATACGCCGCAATATTTATCCAGCGACAGCTCAATAGCTTTTCTCACTTTTATTTCATTATCTGCATCCGTTTTCATCTTGTAGGTAATCAATATATCTTTAAACACTTTAGGGTGCTCTTCGGTTTGATCTGCTTCAACATCTATCGTAAAATGTGAGAATTTAACTTTCTTTTTCTCCAGGATATCCACCACATCTATACCCGAGCAACCTGCCAAACCTGCCAGCAGCAATGCTTTAGGGCCAAAGCCATTTTTTTTATCTCCGTCGAGGTGTATGCTGTTGTGCTCCTGCTTACTTTCGAATTCATGATTTTTTTTCCAATGGGTAACTATCTTCATGTCAGTTCGTGTTTTTTATTTTTTGAAATATTCTCCAGTGTCCAGGGTATCTGCTGCACAAAATTATGCTGCCGCACGTTACAATCAGCTTTATTACAAATTTTGCATTGAAATGGCAGGCAGCCGTCGGAATGCACAAACATTTCAAAAGATTCGCCAAATTCCTTTTCAATCAGTGCTCCTAATGCATCAATTTCATTATGTGCCTCATGCACATTAATATACCAGGGAACCGTTAAGTGACAATCTACATGCAGTACAGTTCCATATTTTATTACCCGCAGGTTGTGTAAGTCTACCCAGTTTTCTTTCCTGTTTGCATTCATCAGCTGCACCATTCTCGTCAGCAGCTTCACATCCGCTTCATCCATAATTCCCGCAATAGAGCGACGTAAAATTTTATAGCCGGTGTAAATAATAATAAGCCCGAAGACTACGGCCACTGCTGCATCAATCCACTTGTAGCCGGTAAAATAAAGTAATAGCAATCCAATAATAATTCCGACTGTTGACCATGTATCCGATTGCAAATGTTTTCCACTTGCCATCAAAGCTTCAGAATTATTTTTTTTGCCTATACGTAAACAATAATACCCCACAATGAAATTTACAAGTGCGGAAAAAGCCACTAATAGAATCCCGTAGTCCAGTTTTTGAATTTCTCCAGGTTGAATAAAGCTTTGGATGGCTTTGTATAAGATTATAGCACCAGCACTGCCGATAAGGGTTCCTTCAATAGCGGCCGATAAAAACTCGGCTTTACCGTGACCATAAGGATGGTCCATATCTCTTGGTTTGGCTGCTACATATAAACTGTATAAGCCAATAAAGCCTGCGGAAACATTGACAATACTTTCTAATGCATCTGTAAGTATTGCTACTGAATGAGTGGAATAATACGCTATAAATTTTATAACCAGCAGTACAACAGAAATTATCGCTACCCATTTCTGAACTTTAAGATTTTGTTGAACTGCTTTCAAATTGGCTGTGTGTTTAAATTTTTATTTTGATACCAGTTGTATTTCTACTACCGGCTGTGGTTTCGCCGCACACCTGTGCTACAGTAGTTTTATTCAGCATTTTGCCAAACCAACCCGGTCAACTCAAAACTACCTTATAAAGATGCCTTCTTTCTTCCAAAAAAACTACCAATATACCTTGTTGCTTTTTTATAAGCATCTTTATTAAACAACTGAGAATCCCGCATAGCTTTATAGGTAAGAAACAGCCCGATAGGAACCAATATCATTGTAGCCAGCCACATGCCTGCCCACACAGACATGCTATTCTCTTTGGCAAATTTTTCGCCGGTAGTGCTGGAGAAGTAAAATAACATAAAGAATATAATAGCAAATATCAAAGGTGTACCTAAACCACCTTTACGGATAATAGAGCCCAGTGGGGCACCAATCAAAAACAAAACAAGGCAAGCCAGTGAAAGTGCAATCTTCCTGTGCCATTCTATTTTATGCTTTCGCAGGTTTCTTTCCCTGGCTTTTAAAGTAGTGGATAATGATTCAGCACTGATGCGGATAGAGTTAGCAATGTTTTTTACATTCTGTTCCACATTTGTTTTTGCTGAATCTGGCAGAAAATCGCTGAATCTTTTTACTTTTTTTCCATTAACACTGTCCTTAATTTTTTCTTTTGCCCATGCAGTATCAAGAAATTTTGCAAACTTAAATTGTATCAGGATATCTCTTTCTATCTGTTCCCGCATCTGGTTATTTTCCTTTGTAAGCGAGTCTATAGCTTTATCCAATTGCCGCATGGTGTACATTCTTTCATTATTCTTATTTACACTATCGGCAGTGCGGTTATTAAAGCCCAAGGTGCTGAGGTCAAATTTTTTCTTATATTCCTTAAAGCCAATTCGCACATATTCTGAGTTTTTACTATCAGACATATTACCTCTTTCCTGGTATCGCCAGCCATCTTTCAGGTTGAACTCCATAAATCGCTTATCTGGTGTAACCCTCATGATACCGCTTTTGGCTACCATAAAATTGTCCTGCAACGGGTTGCCTTGTTCGTACACAATTACATCGGTTATTACACTATCATTTGCTTCCTTCTTTCCTATCTTGATAGAAAAGCCCGATAATTTATCATAAAAAACCCCTTCTTTTAAATCGAAAGCCGGCTTAGACCAAACAATATCGGCCAGCAATGTTCTTGATTTCAGATTGGCAACGGGAATAACATTATTGGAAAATATAAAGGCAACCCCGGAAATCAATATGCTAACGAACAAAAGAGGCCGCATAAACCGTATTAATGATATGCCTGCAGATTTGATAGCTACCAGTTCAAAACTTTCCCCAAGATTTCCAAAGGTCATGAGCGACGAAAGCAAGACTGCCAGTGGCAATGCCAGTGGCACCAGCACCGCACTCTGGTAAAATATAAATTCAAAAACCACATTTACGCCGAGCCCTTTGCCTACAAAATCGTCGATATACAACCAGAAGAATTGCATAACCAATACCAGCAACGTTATAAAAAACGTGGCGATAAAAGGGCCGATAAAGGCTTTGACAATAAGCTTATCTAATTTTTTGAACACTTATCTTTAATGTATGAGTCAGGCAAAAATAAGGCTTTCGGCAAAGGAGACAGAACTGGTTACCAATGCTGAATTTATTTTAACAAAGAATGAAATACTGGAGAAGGCAAAACATCTCTTATTAGCATTGCAGGAGAAGCAACAAAACTACCTCCATCATCCCGAATTATTTTTTGAAGGTGATGGAGTAACCCTTTCACCAAAAATTTCAAAAGGAGAAAATTATAAAGGCCTCCCTTACCTGATACTCGATTATCCAAGAATTTTTAAGGGCCCTGATATTTTCGCTATCCGAACGATGTTTTGGTGGGGACATTTTTTCAGTACCACCCTGCATTTGTCTGGTAATTATAAAAAAGCTTTCCAGGAAAAAATTATTGCTGCTTATCCATTGCTTGCAGAAAAAGGAGTTTTCTATTGTATCAACGATTCTCAATGGCAACATGACTTTGAAGCGGGCAACTACACTTTATTGACGATAGAAAATAAAACAGCGATAGAAAAAAATATCCGGGAGGAGCCATTTATTAAACTGGCCATAAAAATATCCTTACATCAATGGGATGATGCCACAGATATATTATCCAATCATTTCAGGGAAATAATAGAAATACTGGCTGATTAATTTCCAAGCCGGTGAAAAAGCTCTTTTACCTGGTAGTCCCAAAGCCTGCTCTGATCTTTAATATCTTTTTTCTCTGCAAAATCTTTAATTACCAGGATGGTCTGATTGGTAATTTCAGATTTGTCGATACTAAATTCAAAATACTCTTCTTTGGGAGCAGTAAGCCAATGAAAACGGACAAACTTATCCTCTTCACTTTCTACTAACTCAGCTTTTTCAAAAGCACCGCTCCAACCAAAATAAAATACATTATCTCTTTCATCTACTTTTTCTGCAAACCACTCTCCCAAACCAGCAGGGGTGGAAAGAAAATCATATAAAATAGAAGGCGAACAGCGAACCGGAAATTCTAACGTGTATAATTGTTTACTCATTCTTCAATACGCCAAAAACATAGCGACAGGTGCAATAATAAAAAATAAATAGTTCCTCCAAGTATTTTTTCTATTTTTTTCTTATTTCCGTAAAACAAACCGGCTGAAAATGAAATAAATGTGCCTGTAAACCGTTAAGGGATTGTCAAAATTTATTTGGATCACATTAGCGATTAAGTTAAATTGCTCTGACGTTCAAATAGTTCTGAACAACCAATAGCACCTGTGGTGGGTATTTTTAGAGAATTAAGGTCCTGAAACTTTTTATTCTTAACCCTTTAAATACACCATTTTTAAAACATACCTATGAGCATGCGCCAACTGAAGATCACGAAGTCGATAACGAATCGTGAATCGCAAAGTCTTGAAAAGTACCTCCAGGAGATCGGCAAAGTCGAACTCATCTCTTCCGAAGAGGAAGTAAAGTTAGCAACCCTTATAAAGCAAGGAGATCAGCGGGCATTGGATCGATTGACCAAGGCCAACCTCCGTTTTGTAGTGTCTGTTGCTAAACAGTATCAAAACCAGGGTTTATCGCTTCCCGACCTGATAAATGAAGGGAATGTGGGCCTTATAAAAGCCGCCCAGCGTTTTGACGAAACCCGTGGTTTCAAGTTCATTTCCTATGCTGTATGGTGGATACGCCAGAGTATTTTACAGTCCTTAGCCGAGCAATCCCGTATTGTACGCTTACCGCTGAATAAAGTGGGACTCACCAACCGTGTGCAAAAGGCCTTTTCGCTGCTGGAGCAGCAGTTTGAAAGGGAGCCTTCGGCCGAGGAAATTGCCGACTTGCTGGAAATGGATATTGAGGAAGTATCTGCTACACTCAATATATCCTCCCGCCACGTAAGTATGGACAACCCTATGTCGGAAGGCGAAGATGGCACCCTGCTGGATGTAATGGAGAACCCAAATGCTGAAAAAACAGACGGCGAACTGGTTCATAATGAATCGCTGAGAACGGAAATAAACCGCTCTTTAAGAACACTTACTGAACGCCAGAAGGAAGTTATCTGCTTTTTCTTTGGTATTGGTGTTGACCATCCTATGAGCCTGGAAGATATCGGCGAACGTTTTCACCTGACAAGGGAAAGGGTAAGGCAGATAAAAGACAAAGCCATTACCAAACTGAGGGCTAATAACAAATCCAATTTGCTTAGGTCTTACCTCGGTTCTTAATTAATAAATTAAAACAGTTTACACTGGAATAAAACTCTACACTTACTTTATATTTGCATCTCGTTAAAAAGTGAACATTTTGATGTTCACTTTTTCTTTTTCAGGGTGCTGGAAATCGTTCTTTCCGAGAAAAATCGAGATTGTGCAATTTGCTCATCCCTGTTAATACAGTCGAAGTGTCCGCCGGTTGGCGGAAAGTACGATGATAGTAGTAATGCAGCTGGTATCAAAAAATAAAATAGCTTCTAATTGGAGAAACTGAAAAATTGTGAACTATGTTTAATTCTTTACAAGAGAAACTCGAAAGTGCCTTTAAAAACCTGAAAGGCCAGGGCCGTATTACCGATCTGAATATTGCTACAACGGTAAAAGAAATCCGCCGTGCATTAGTAGATGCAGACGTAAACTATAAAATTGCCAAAGAATTTACCGATAAAGTAAAGGATAAGGCTACCGGCGAAAAGGTAATCAATGCCATTTCTCCCGGCCAGTTGATGACCAAAATTGTAAAGGACGAACTGGTAGAGTTGATGGGCGGACAGGAAGCTGCTTTCAATTCCAAAGGCAATCCTGCTATTATCCTGATTGCGGGCTTACAGGGTAGTGGTAAAACAACTTTCAGCGGTAAACTGGCTAATTTTCTAAAGACCAAAAAAGGGCTTTCACCCATGTTGGTGGCAGCGGATATTTATCGTCCTGCGGCGATGGAGCAGTTGAGAGTATTGGGCGAACAAATTGGTGTAGACGTTCACATAGAACTGGAAAATAAGAATGCTGTCGACATTGCAAAAAATGCAGTGAAAGAAGCCCGCAGCAAAAATAAAAATGTGCTAATCATAGATACTGCAGGCCGTTTGGCGGTGGATGAGGTGATGATGAAAGAAGTTGCTGATGTAAAGGCTGCCGTTAATCCACAAGAGATTTTGTTTGTGGTAGATAGTATGACTGGCCAGGATGCAGTGAATACTGCCAAGGCTTTTAATGAGCGCCTGGATTTTACCGGTGTGGTTCTTACCAAACTCGATGGCGATACAAGAGGCGGTGCCGCCCTTTCTATTAAATACACGGTAAACAAGCCAATCAAATTTACCAGCAGTGGTGAAAAGATGGATACGCTGGATATTTTCTACCCGGAAAGGATGGCGCAACGTATTCTTGGCATGGGAGATATTACTTCGTTGGTAGAAAGAGCACAGGAACAATTCAGCGAAGTGGAAGCCAAGAAACTGGAAGCCAAAATCCGTAAGAATAAATTTGACTTTGCTGATTTTAAAACCCAACTGGAGCAGATTAAAAAAATGGGCGACATGAAGGATATGCTGGGAATGATACCTGGCGTGGGTAACAAATTAAAAGATGTAGATATCAACAACGACTCCTTCAAAGGCATAGAAGCAATGATTAACTCTATGACACCAGAAGAGAGAAGCAACCCCGACCTGATAGACGCCAACCGCAAAAAACGTATTGCGAAAGGCGCTGGTAAAGACCTTGCCGAACTAAACGCCTTTATGAAACAGTTTGAGCAAATGCGGGATATGATGAAGAACATGAATAAAATGAGCATGTTGGGTAAAATGATGCCTGGGATGAAGAGATAGTGGGGAATCGGGAGTCAGAAAGACGTCTCCCGATTGGATAAAATACTTTACGATTGCAAACCGCTGAAATAGTCGGGGATTTAAGTCCCTTTTTCCAACTTTCTGTCTTCCGGACTTAAATTATTTTGCTTTTGTAATTTCCTCAATCCATAGTATCTTCGCCCTCCGGTTTTTACCGGATCTAACAATTATTGTTTAACAACGTTAAATTTCTATTTAATGTCAGCCAAAATCCGTCTTCAGAGACATGGGTCCAAAAAGAGACCCTTCTACTTCATCGTAATTGCCGATTCACGTGCACCCCGCGATGGTAAATTCATTCAAAAATTAGGTACTTACAATCCATTGACTGTTCCTGCTACTATTCAGCTGGACCGTCAGAAGGCATTGGAGTGGTTGAACAAAGGTGCTACACCAACAGACACCGTTCGCCGCATCCTTAGCTTTAAAGGAGTGTTGTATCTTAAGCATTTGCTCCGTGGTGTGGGCTTAGGCTTGTTTGATGATGCTACTGCCATGGAAAAGTTCACCAGTTGGAGCACTGAACATGAAGCACAGATCAAAAAACGCCAGGAAGATGCTGCCCGTAACAAAAGAGCAAGACGTCCGATGCCAGGTCGCAGACCTGAAAGGACTGAAAGCAACGGCGGCGAAGCATAATAAATAACGCTTCATCCTGAAAGTTCATGAATCCCGGTTTTTATAGCCGGGATTTTTTTTACCGGTGATTTTCACGTTTAAAATGGGTTTAAAAAAAAGTATTCGCATTAAAGATATTGGTTTAGCCAGATGAGCATTTTGCAGGGTATCCTGAATTTTGTAAAAATCATTAGTCGTCACGCCAAAGCAGTAACCGACAAGCAACCAGATACATTAGCGTAAATTTGCAGCAATTAGTTTATCAACAGTATGGAATATTTTAAAATAGGAAAGCTGGTAGCCGTGCATGGGCTTACCGGTGAGCTGCTTCTGAAACATGAGCTGGGAAAGAAAACATCATTGAAAGGGTTGCAGGCAATTTTTGTAGAAGACAAGAAGAATTCTTTTCTCCCCTGGTTTATAGAATCTGCCAAGATTAAAAATGAATCAGAAATTTATTTAAAACTGGAAGGTATTAATACAAGAGAAGCGGCAATAAAATTGACGCAGAAAATTATCTGGGTGCCCGAAACTGATTTTAAAAAATTTGCCTCCAAATCTGCCCCTGCAAGCTTACTCGGTTATACCATCATCGATAATAACGAACCACTGGGTGAAATACTGGAGCTGATTGAACAGCCGCATCAATTACTTTGCCGGCTTGAGATAAAAGGGAAAGAAGTGCTGATACCACTACATGAAGAAACATTGAAAAAAGTTAATCATACGAAGAAGGAAGTGCTGGTGGAATTGCCGGATGGGTTGTTAGAAATATATCTTTAATCAGTGATCGTAAGTCCTGAGTCGGACTTCTAAAATTCAAGTCTTCCTGCGTTAATAATTTTCGATTCAAACAAGATTATACTTTTTTTAGTGAGCAGCTATTGACTAACCACTCGCAACTCATTTAGGGCCTTTGATAAAATCTACCAGCAACTTCATCCTGTAATAAAGATTGCTCAGCATCAGCGACACATTGTTTTTTACTTTCTCTACACTATTACTATTCATTTTCTTGATATTCTTTAACTCTTCTATTTTCTCATCAATCTTCTCAACGAGTTTTTCTGCATTCCAGCCGATGTATTTTTTATTGCGGTCATCAAATACATGGTAAGGTTCTATGCTACCGGGTTTTAGTTTGTTGAATTTGAAATTGCTCTCTACTCCTTTTTTAATTGTTTCATTGCTGAGCATATCAATCATTACATCGGCAGAAACTTCGTTGAGAAAAGCATTGTGGAAAATATTCAGGTTGTTGCGTAATTCCCGGATGATTTGCTTTTTCAATACATCATTGGTCTTTCCCTCCTTGGTTAAAAAGGTAAGCAAGTCTTTCAATGGGCCGATGCCGGTTTTAAGCCATTCGAGATTCATAGTCAAATATAAGCTGCCAGACGGAAAGTCGGGGAAGACGGAAAGTCAGAAAGAAATTTCACACAATCAGAAGTGTTCTTTCGGACTTCCTGACTTACGGTCTTTCTGACTTCTATTACCTTTGTAAAATGTCCGAACAAAAAAGACATATCGCCCATTTCGACCTCGACTCATTTTTTGTTTCTGTTGAAATACTAAATAACCCGTCGTTGAAAGGCAAGCCCGTTTTAGTGGGTGGATATGAGCGGGGTGTTGTTGCTGCCTGCAGCTACGAAGCCCGTAAGTTTGGCATTCACTCTGCTATGCCGATGAAGAAGGCAATGCAGCTTTGTCCGCATGCCATTGTTACCAACAGCAGTCGCAGCGATTACAGCCGCTATTCAAGATGGGTGACTGAGATCATTGCATCAAAAGTTCCTTTATTTGAAAAAGCCAGTATAGATGAGTTTTATATTGATCTTACAGGAATGGATAAGTTCTTTGGTGTAAGCCAGTATGCAAAAGAGTTGCGCACACTTATAACAAGCGAGACAGGCCTGCCTATTTCCTGCGGCCTGGCTTCTGCAAGATTTATTGCCAAAATGGCCACCAATGAAGCAAAGCCAAATGGTTTTCTCGAAATACCGCATGGAAAGGAAAAAGAATTTCTATGGCCGATGGGTATTGAAAAAATAAATGGGGTGGGTAAACAAACCGAGCAGCATTTAAAAAGCTATGGCATTTATACTATTGAAGATATTGCCAAAACCCCGGTAGAACATTTAGAAAGGATTGCAGGAAAATGGGGTGAAAGCCTGTGGCAAAAAGCGCATGGTATTGGAAGTGCAGATATAACCACCGATTGGGAGCAAAAAAGCATGAGCCATGAAAATACTTTTGACACCGATTACACGGATGTAGAATTCCTGCATAAAGAATTGGTGAGGCTTACTGAAAAGACAGCTTATTCATTAAGAGAAGATGCTTTCCAGCACATTGGGATCCTAAGCTTAGAATTCCACGTGGACAAGTTGTC